>LWDU01035948.1_pt2 | contig 17179 bp, 18 predicted proteins | sample 727161 | NCBI WGS metagenome assembly LWDU01 (sample SAMN04566230, study PRJNA314399) | hydrothermal vent metagenome | isolation source: deep sea hydrothermal plume seawater | place: Mexico: Gulf of California, Guaymas Basin | collected 2004-07-11
TATCGAGATCTGGAACCTGGTGTTCATGCAGTACGACCGCCAGCCGGATGGCGAATTGCAGCCGCTACCCAAGCCGAGTGTAGATACCGGCATGGGCCTGGAGCGTATTGCGGCAGTATTGCAGGGCGTGCATTCCAACTACGAGATCAATCTGTTCCAGGCACTGCTGCAGGCTGCGTCAAAAGCCACCGGTTGCCAGGACCTGGAAGAGAAGTCACTGCGCGTGATCGCCGACCATATCCGTTCGGCCAGTTTCCTGATCTGCGATGGGGTAATTCCGTCGAACGAAGGCCGTGGCTATGTGCTGCGCCGCATCATCCGTCGGGCTCTTCGCCATGGCCACAAGCTGGGGCAAGACAAGCCGTTCTTCTCGACGATGGTGACCGCGCTGGTCGAGCAGATGGGTGAGGCCTACCCGGAATTGGGTCGCGAGCAGGCCCGCATCGAAAAAGCCCTGCTGGGGCGGCGGGCATGAAGGTGCTGGAAAGCGCCATTGAGCAACTCGATGGCAAGGTGCTGCCCGGTGAGGTGCTGTTCAACCTGTACGACACCCACGGTTTCCCGCCGGACCTGACCGCTGACGTGGCCCGTGAGCGTGCGTTGACTGTAGACATGGACGGCTTCGAAACTGCCATGGCTGCACAGCGAGAACGAGCGCGTGGGGCGGGCAGTTTCGCCAACGATTACAGTGATCGCCTGAATATTGACGCGGTGACCGATTTCTCCGGTTACGAAAAGTTGGCCGACGACGATGCGGTTGTCGCCCTGTACAAGGATGGCGAGGCGGTAGAAACGCTTAACGCCGGCGAAGAAGGCATGGTGGTACTGGCGCGCACGCCGTTCTACGCCGAATCCGGGGGCCAGGTGGGAGACACCGGTGCCTTGATGGGAGGCGATGACAGTGAAACCCGCTTCCTGGTCACCGATACCCGCAAGCGCCAGGCGGCCCATGTGCATGTGGGCAAGCTGGAAAGCGGCACCCTGACGGTGGGCAGCAAGGTGTCGGCCTATGTGGATGTGGATCGTCGCCGTGCGGTGATGCGCAACCATTCCGCTACACACCTGATGCATGCTGCCCTGCGTGACGTGTTGGGCGAGCATGTGCAGCAGAAAGGTTCGCTGGTGGCGGCCGACTATCTGCGCTTTGACTTCTCCCATGGTGAAGCCGTCAGCGAAGCCCAGCGTGAGCAGATCGAAATTCTGGTGAATCGTCAGATTCTGGCCAACACCGCAGTGACCACCGAACTGATGGACATTGACGCCGCCCGTGAAGCGGGCGCCATGGCGCTGTTCGGCGAGAAATACGATGATCAGGTGCGCGTGCTGAGCATGGGCAGTGACGGTTTCTCCAAGGAGCTGTGTGGTGGCACCCACGTGAACCGTACCGGTGATATCGGGTTGTTCCGTATTACCCTGGAAGCCTCTGCGGCTGCCGGTGTGCGCCGTATCGAAGCCGTGACCGGTGAACACGCGCTGGCGGTGATGCGCCAGCAGGAGCGGGCCCTCAGACGCCGCCGATCGGGTGCGCAGCCAGGCACAGAAAGTGCGTGAGCTGGAAAAGGAAATTGAACGCCTCAAGCAAAAGCTGGCCAGTGGCGCCGGCGGCGACCTGGCCAGCGAAGTGCAGGATGTTAACGGCGTGAAGGTGCTGGCGACACAAATCGACGGTGCCGATAGCAAGACGTTGCGGGTCACCATGGACAAGCTGAAAGACAAGCTGGGCTCCGCGGTGATTCTGCTGGCCGCAGTGGAAGGCGATAAAGTCGCGTTGGTGGCGGGTGTCACCAAGGACCTGACCGCCAGATACAAGGCGGGCGACCTGCTCAAGTTCGTGGCCGAGCAAGTGGTATGGCCCAGGGTGGCGGTAATAATCCTGCTGCATTGCCCGGGGCACTGGAAAGTGTAAAGGGCTGGGTGGCCGGGTAGGGCGACTGGGCTGGAAATACCGGGTATTTCTGGCCTGAAAAACCCACTTTGGGGGCGGAAAAGGTCACAGATCAGGTCCGCCATACCACCTCAACATGAAATCCCGGCGCGTTTCTGTTAAGGTAGCGCGCTCTTTTTTGCAGAAAAAGCGACTTTATGGCTCTTATCGTGCAGAAATACGGCGGTACCTCAGTGGGTACGGTCGAACGCATCCAGGCCGTTGCCGAGAAGGTAGCTGGCTTCCATAAACAGGGTGACCAGGTGGTCGTCGTAGTCTCCGCCATGAGCGGGGAAACCAACCGGCTCATCGAGTTGGCCAACGGCGTTACCGACAAACCCTCTCCACGGGAAATGGACGTGCTGGTGTCTACCGGCGAGCAGGTCACCATTGCCTTGCTGTCCATGGCACTGCAGAAGCAGGGTCTCAACGCCCGTTCCTATACCGGCAGCCAGATTCCCCTGCGCACCGATAATGCTTACTCCAAAGCCCGTATCGAAGAGATCGACGACAAGAAAGTGCGCGCCGATCTTGATGGCGGCAGTGTGGTGGTGGTGGCCGGTTTCCAGGGTGTCGATGGTGACGGCAACATTACCACGCTGGGTCGTGGTGGCTCGGATACCACGGCGGTGGCGCTGGCTGCTGCGTTGAAAGCGGACGAGTTGGCGTCTATACCACCGACCCCCGTGTGGTGGATAACGCCCGTCGCCTGGACAGCATTACCTTTGAGGAAATGCTGGAGATGGCGAGTCAGGGCTCCAAGGTCCTGCAGATCCGTGCTGTGGAATTCGCCGGCAAATACAATGTGCCGCTGCGTGTCTTGTCCAGTTTCCAGGATGGCCCTGGGACTCTTATTTCCGTCGAAGACGAGGTTGATATGGAAAAGCCGGTAATCTCCGGAATTGCCTTTACCCGTGATGAAGCCAAGATCATCGTGCGTGGCGCCCCGGATACTCCGGGCATCGCCTACAAGATCCTCGGTCCGGTGAGCGCTGACAAGGCAAGGACGGCGCCGCCGACTTTACCTTCACCGTGCACCGCAACGATTTCGTCCGTGCCCAGGAAGCCCTGCGCAACGCCTCTGAAGAGCTGGGTAACCCGGAAATCATCGGTGACGACAAGATTGCCAAGGTCTCCCTGGTGGGTGTGGGTATGCGCTCTCACGCGGGTGTGGCCTCCAAGATGTTCGAAGCTCTGGCCAACGAAGGGGTGAACATCGAGATGATTTCCACCTCCGAGATCAAGGTATCCGTGGTCATTGCCGAGAAGTACCTGGAGCTGGCAGTGCGTGCCCTGCACTCCGAGTTCGAGCTGGATCAGCCCGGCTCCTGATCGGCATACCGTCAGGTAGGTATGGGGCGACGACCGGTTGGTCTAGCCCCTCTCACGGCAAGACTTGAGAATCTGATTCAGGCATACTACCGGCCCCGTGCCAGGGGTGGGTAAATGGTCTCTGCACCAAGGAGTCGTCACGGACGGCAACCCGCGAGCCTCAGGTACGGAAAGCGCTCACGGAAATGAAAGGACCCCAGGAGGGATCATTATGTTAATTCTTACGCGTCGAGTTGGTGAGACCCTGATGGTCGGTGACGAAGTGACCGTCACTGTGCTGGGTGTAAAAGGCAATCAGGTTCGTATCGGTGTGAACGCACCGAAAGAAGTTGCCGTACACCGTGAAGAAATTTATCAGCGAATTCAGCACGAAAAATCGTCAGATAGCGAGTCTGCCTGATTTTTGAGCTGTATTTTGTTCGCAAAATCGTTATGATGCGCGGCGAGTTTGGTGACAGCGCCGATTAAGAGCGTTCACCACCAAACCACAAGCAGTACCGCATTCCGGAGAGGTGGGTGAGTGGCTGAAACCAGCTCCCTGCTAAGGAGCCATACGGGAAACTGTATCGCGGGTTCGAATCCCGCCCTCTCCGCCATATTAGAAAACGCCCCGCAATGCGGGGCGTTTTTGTTTGTGGCGCCAGTCCTTGCTGCTGGCGACTCTGTTGTTCCGGACAGATGTCGCTCGCAAGCGCGGTTCTCATATTCCTCGTGCTCTGCCTCGACACCAACTTGCGCTACACTACGCCCCCGAAACGCCCCACGAATCTCCACGGTAAAGAAGGTGACGCCATGACCGATACCCTGACCATTGCCCGTCCTGACGACTGGCATCTGCATTTCCGCGACGGTGATTTGCTGGCGGAAACCGTGCCGGCCACGGCCAATGTATTCGGTCGTGCCATCGTGATGCCCAACCTGAACCCGCCGGTGAACACGGTGGCCCAGGCCGCAGAGTATCGTGAGCGCATCATGGCGCAGGTGCCAGCAGGGGTGAGTTTTGAGCCATTGATGGTGCTGTATCTCACCGACAGCACCCCGGTGGAGGAAGTGGAACGCGCGGCCAACAGTGATTTTGTGCATGCGTTCAAGCTGTATCCCGCCGGCGCGACCACCAACTCTGCCAGTGGCGTCACCGATCCGGGCAAGATTACCCACCTGTACGAGGCCATGGAAAAGCACGATGTGCCGCTGCTGGTACATGGGGAAGTGACCGATGCGGACATCGATATTTTCGACCGTGAAAAGGTATTTATTGATCGCTACCTGAATACGATCCGCAGCCAGTTTCCGGCGTTGCGTATTGTGTTTGAACACGTGACCACCTCGGAAGGCGTCAACTTTGTGCGCGAAGCCAACGCGCTGACCGCAGCGACAGTGACCCCCCAGCACTTGTTGATGAACCGTAACGATCTGCTGGTGGGTGGCGTGCGCCCGCACAATTATTGCCTGCCGATTCTCAAGCGGCGCCAGCATCAGAAAGCCATTCAGAAAGCGGTGATTGACGGCCACAGCCGTTTCTTCCTGGGCACGGATTCCGCACCGCACGCCCGTAACAAGAAAGAAGCGGCCTGCGGCTGCGCGGGCTGTTACTCCGCGCGGGCGGCACTACCGCTGTATGCCACCTTCCTGGAGCAGCACAATGCGCTGGATAAACTGGAAGGGTTCGCCAGCCACTTTGGTGCCGATTTCTATCGCCTGCCGCGCCACACCGACACCGTGACCCTGCAACGCAAGCCGTGGGAGGTGCCCGCCATCATCGATGCCGCCGGGGAGCCGGTGGTGCCGTTCTTTGCCGGTGAGCAGTTGCCCTGGTCGCTGGGCTGATTACCGTGGAAGAACGGATTCCAACCGCTGGCTGAACGAGCGCCACGATGTGGCCCTGATCATCAATGAGCTGGGTGATATCGGCATTGATCAGCATCTCACCGGCACTGACGGGGTGTCGGTCTCGTTGCTGGCTGGCGGTTGCCTGTGCTGCGTGATTCAGGGCTCCCTGTCCACTACGCTGCGCAACCTGTTCATGGCCCGTAAAAACGGGGAAATTCCCGCCTTCACCACGGTGGTGATTGAAACCAGCGGCGCGGCCGACCCCTTCGGTGTGGTGGCGCCACTGGAACAGGACCCCTGGTTGCGAAAGCGTTTTGTCTGCCAGTCGGTGCTGACCGTGGTCGATACCCGCGCCGGTGCCGAGGCGATTGCCGAGCACCCTGAGGTGCTGGAGCAAATCCACGGCGCCGATGTGCTGCTGCTTTCCAAGGCGGAACAGGCCGAGCCTCCTGCCGTGCAGGCGCTGCAGGCACAGCTGCACGGCCTGAATGCAACCGCCCGGCAATACCGGCTGGATACCGACTTTCCTGACGCGAGCTTGCTTGATGAATCGTTTCCGCGTCGTTGCCGGGTGACCGGCCTGTTTGCCCCTGTGGGGGGAGTGGCGCTTGCCGCTCGGTCGCTTGCGCTGGTCCCCGCGGAGAAGCCGGCGTCCCGCCATAATCTGTTCAGCGCTTCGCTGCGTTGGCCCCATGGTCTGGACTGGCCATTATGGCAGGCTGCGCTCCAGCAGCTGCAGGCACAATGTGGCGATGCATTGGTGCGAGTGAAAGGGTTGTTGCAGGTGAACGGGCTGGATGGCCCCATGCTAGTTCAGTGGGTGGCGCAACAGGCACCGGAGATGACACCACAGAACCTGTGGCCGGATCAGGACACCGACTCGCGCCTGGTACTGATTGTGCGCCATCCTCAGGCTGACTTCCCGGCCCGACTGCTGGCACACTGGGAGACGTTGCTGAATCAGTTACAGGTTGCCCCTTCGGCCTGAATGTCCGGTCTGATCACTCGCCCGATTGTTGCGGAGTCCCTATGGGTTACCTGTATTTATCTATCGCCATTGTGGCTGAAGTGGTGGCTACCTCGGCGCTGAATGCGTCCCAGGGGTTCACCCGGTTGTGGCCATCAGTGATGACGGTGGTGGGCTATTGCGTTGCGTTTTATGCGCTTTCCCTGACCTTGCGCACTATTCCCATGGGGATAGCCTATGCGGTATGGGCTGGAGTGGGTATCGTACTGATTGCCCTGGTGGGGGCGCTGTTTTTCAAACAAACCCCGGATTTACCCGCCATGCTGGGCATGGGTTTTATTATTGCGGGTGTGGTGCTGGTCACGCTGGTGTCCAGCACCGCCAGCCATTGAATGGCGCTAATGCATGAATGGCGCTGAATGAATGACAAGGAGAGGTCGTGACGGATCGAATCAATCAGGTAGAGCAGGCGGTGGATCGGGTCATTGAGGCCACCGGTGGCGAGATTCGCCTGGCCATGCCGCTGGGGCTGGGTAAGCCCAACCGGTTTGTGAACGCACTTTATGCACGCGTGGAAGCGGACCCGTCCCTGAGCCTGGATATCTATACGGCCTTGTCCCTGGGCAAACCGGGGGCCGGCAGCGAGCTGGAGAAACGTTTTCTTAATCCCTTTGCGGATCGCTTGTTCGGCGATTATGAAGCGTTGACCTACCTGGCGGCGCAAAAGCGTGGAAACCTGCCCGCCAACATTAGGGTGTTCGAATTTTTCGTGCAGCCCGGCAGCATGCTGGGCAGTGACGTAGCCCAGCAACATTACATCAGCAGTAACTACACGCATGTGGCGCGGGACCTTAACGCACGAGGCGTGAATGTGGTGGCGCAATTGCTGGCTCACCGGCAGGTGGACGGTAATGACGAGTACAGTTTTTCCTGCAACCCGGAAGTGACGCTCGATCTGATGCCCTTGCTCAAGGCGCGCCGGGAAGCCGGTGAAACCATCGTGTCCGTGGGGCAGGTACATCGGGACCTGCCGTTTATGGGGAACGATGCCCGGGTGGATGACTGGCTACCGGAGATGGACCTGTTGGTGGATGACCCGGAAGGTCATACCCGCCTGTTCAGCACCCCGAATATGCCAGTAAATATTCAGGATCATTTTGTCGGCCTGCACGCCAGCACGCTGGTGCGCGATGGCGGTACCTTGCAAATCGGTATCGGCGCCCTGGGCGATGCGCTGGTGCATCATCTGCGGCTGCGCGAACAGGATAACCCCCGCTACCTGAATGCGTTGAAGGCCTGGACTGTGCCGCCGGAGCATGATGCCTTGATCCAGCGGGAAGGGGGCACAGGCGTTTTTCGTGAGGGCCTCTACGGTTGCAGCGAAATGATGACCCATGGCCTGCTGACCTTGATCGACGATGGCATCATTCGCCGCCCGGTATATGACTGGGCACCACTGCAGCGCCTGGAAATGCACAATCCGGCAACGCCGGGGCTGGCGCTGCTGGATGCCCTGCGCGAGCAATCGGCGATCAGCCGGCGGCTGGATCGCGCGCAGCTGCGCACCCTGAAACGGTTCGGCATTTTCCGCGACGGCATTAGCAAACACGGTGATGAGCTACAGCTGCCCAATGACGTGACCGTGCCCAATGATCTGGACGATCGCACCACCCGTGAAGCCCTGAAAGCGGTGTTCGGCGAAAGCCTGACCGGTGGTGTGGTGATGCACGGTGGCTTTTTCCTGGGGCCCCGGGATTTCTACGCACGCTTGCGGGAGATGACGGACCAGGAGCGCGACAGAATCAACATGACGCGCATCAGTTTCATCAATCACCTTTACGGTGATGAAACCCTGAATCGTTTGCAGCGTCAGGATGCGCGTTTTATCAATACCGCGTTCACGGTCACCTTGCTGGGCGCCGTGGCCTCGGACCAGATTGAAGACGGTCGCGTGCTCAGTGGTGTGGGCGGGCAATATAACTTCGTCAGCCAGGCCCATGAGCTGGAAGGCGCGCGTTCCATTTTGATGGTGCGGGCATGGCGCGAGCGCGGTGGTGAGGCCATGAGTAATGTGGTGTTCAGCTATGGGCACAACACTATTCCCCGACATCTGCGCGATATGGTCGTTACCGAATATGGTGTGGCGGATCTGCGTGGCAAGACCGATGAAGAAGTGGTCATGGCCATGCTGAACGTGGCCGATAGCCGTTTCCAGGTGGAGCTGATGGAGCAGGCCCAGGCGGCGGGGAAGCTGCGCCAGGATTATCAAATTCCCGAGGCGCACCGGCGTAACAATCCTGAACATTTACACGAGATAGCCGAGCGTTGTGGCAAGGCGAGCTTCCCGGTTTTCCCGTTGGGCACGGATTTCACCGAGGTAGAGCAGCGTTTGATGACGGCGCTCACCTGGCTGAAAGAGAAAGTCAGCCACAAGGAGTATCTGAAGCTGGGCCGCAAAGCGTTGTTCAACGAAGGCAGTCCAACCGAGTTTGCGGCGCAACTGGATCGTATGGCGCTGACGGATCCGGATGGGGTGCGTGAGCATATTTTCCAGCGTTTGTTGCTGACTGCACTGGAAGCTACGCAGGAAAAATAGCGTTGCCGATTAGCCAATAACGATGGGGCGGCGGTGCCGCTCCCCCCGTTGCAAGGCCGTTATTTCTTGTCGTCTTTATGGCTGTCCGCAGGCGCTTTTTTCTCCGGGCGCGGGCGGCCCCCGGAAAGGGCGCGCCAGAAAGGAATGCGACGGGTTACGGCAACCATTTCATCGACACTGTCGCTGATCCCTGACAGGCGATCCACCGTGTCACGCAAGCCCACCAGCTCATCCACATGTTCGGAAATCTTGAACACCACCATGTAGAACTCGAGCAGGGCTCGCAGTACCGATGCCGCGACCAGGAAGGTGAGTGGTGCGGCGAAGAAGAAGTAAAAAATACCGCGCCAGGTGGATGCCATAAAGGCTTCCACGCACAGGTACAGCAGGCCCATGGCGATGGCGGCAAGGGCAATGCCGTAGACCCCCGGCATGACCTGGATGATCATGTATTTATCGAACTTGAAGTTGAACAGTTCGCGCCAGTATTGCACTACCCAGAAGCATCCCCGGCGGACTTTTTCGTTGAATTTTTCCGGTGCGGGCGGCTGGAGGGTCTCCTCGCTGGCATCGCGTTGTTGATCTACCATTTTGCGTACTGCTCCTCGACAAAACCGTAGTGGCGTTCGATTGGCAGGCGGCGCCCGTCATCCAGGCGAAGCTCGCCATCGAAGTGACCAAACAGCTGGTTGAAGTTGCTGGCAAACAGGCCCAGGTTGAGGCGCTCTTTGTGGTTTCCGTTGGGGGTGAACTGAAGGTGTACCCGGCCGCACAGGCTGCGGATTGTCCAGGGTTGCATCAGCTCGTCACGGTTGTAATCAAATATCACTCCGCCGGTGGGGACCATGACATCATCGATCCACAGGCAGTTTTCGGAAAAGGTTGTCTCATTGACACCACAGGACAGGTTGAGCCCGACCCGGGTATCACCAACCCGGGTAGACAGGCAGGCCCAGTTCCAGAATGTTTCACGGCGCATATAACCGGCAGAAAAATCATGGTGGCCGTTAGCGTCGATGGCGCTCAGGTCGGTGTGTTTGCCCTGGCGTTGTAATGAGCCGGTGACGGCTTTGCCGGCTACCTTGTTGGCATAGACCCAGCCGTTAATACCGGTACGGGTGCACAGGGACATGGGCTGGTATGTGGGGCCCTCGTCCATATGAGCATCCAGTGTCAGACCATCCAGCTTGATCGACAGGCTTTTGCTCAATGCTCCCTGGTCGTCCTGCTCATAGCCCAGTCGGATATCCACGTTTTTTTGTCGGAATACGCTTTCGCCCTGTTGCGGTGATGCGGACATGCGCAGGTCCCTGCCCAGGGGGGAGCGCCAGGTGTATTCGTGCAGGGCGCCGGTTTGTGGTTCAAACAGGTAGAAAAAGGCCATGCCCAGGTAGCCGGTATGGGCAAAGGCGCAGCCGGCCAGCAGCTCATCACTGATGATGCCGAAATACTGGAACTGCTTGTAATGAAAATGCCGGGCAAAGGAAGAGGCCGGTTTGCCCATGGGCGTGCGGTAATCCGCTGCACGACCGTTAACGTGGGCGATGGTTTCCGGGAACACACCGAAAGCGACTCGGCCCTGGTTGTCCACCAGTGCCGGCGGTTGTTGTTGAAATGTCATGGGGTTGGCCAGCTGACAGGAACAATGAAGCCCGGTTGGTCATGGTGAGGGCCCGTGACCATGAGCGCGCGTGAATGGCCTTCAACATAGTCAATCACGGTGGCGCGATCAACGATATTGGTACCTTTGTCTGACATAAAAGGGGTGGGCCAGCACGGGCGCTCAATGATTGACCAGGGGCCGTCCTCCAGCTCGTCGGTGGTGCGCCACCAGCCTCGTTCGTGCCCGGGGCCTGGTTTCACATCACCGGGTGGGATGGCGCGATGATAGAAGAGCCTGCCGCGGGTCAGCAGAGCCTGCCCGTGCACCTCCCAGCCTTGTTGGGCCAGCTGGGTGCGGGCAATGTCCGATTGCGAGCGAGGCAGTTGCTGTTGGTAGAGGTGATGCGCCTTGCGGGCCAGGGTGTCGTGGCGATTGGGGCCATACCATTGCTCGGCGGTGGCCAGGTAGAACTTGAGCGCCAACTCCCAGTGCCACAGTTCGCCGCTCAGTCGGTCACGGACCAGCATGTCCAGCTCGCCCAGGGTGCGTCCTTGCTCGCGAATGGGCAGGTTGCTGGCAATGCGCTCCAGCCCCGGGCTGGCATCCACCAGGGCAGCGACCCACTGCTCGAAGATCAGCCCCAGGCGCCGTGGGGCGGAGTGGCTCTGTAATTGAGCAGCGGCACGATGAAGTAATGCCGGATCTGCTTGCAGCTCTCGCTGCAGCAGGTGTCCGGCATCCAGAAAGGGGGGGCAGGGCAACAGGGCGGGAGCTTGAACCAGCCAGCCGAGCTGGCGGAGCAGGGTGTCTGTTGCGTTGTGGGTCATTACACCGATGTAGGCACCGATACGGGTCGTTCTTCACGTTTTTTCAGGGCACTGCGAACCTCGTCAGCCCAGTGCAGCCAGGCTTGCTGATCAAGGATGCCCCGGCGCAGGGTCAGGTAGGTAAACAGGTCACGGTCGCGGCTGGTGTCATCCAGTTTGCTGGCCAGTGACTCGAAGGTGTTTAGCCGTTCACGGCGCAGATCGGCCTGGTCATCCAGCTCTCGGAGTATGGACGCACTGTCGGACAGATCGCCGCCGGCAATCTTGACCATGAACGCATCGCGGATGCGTGGTGGTGCGGCTGGCTTGCGAAGCCAGCGAATTAACTCGTCGCGTCCTTCATCCGTGATCCGGTACAGTTTTTTGTCCGGTTTGCCGTCCTGGGGGATATGGCGATATTTCACCATGCTCTGGTCGTTGAGCTTCCCCAGCTCCAGATAAATCTGCTGGTGGGTGGCGTTCCATACCAGCCCAATACTGTTGGCAAATTCGCGAGCGAGGTCGTAACCGCTGGCTTCCTGGTCTTGTAGCAGGACAAGTATGGCATGGCGCAAAGACACGGCTCACTCCTCGTTTTTTTGTGATGTAATACCAATTTGATAGTAGAGAGCTGTGTAGTTGCTGCGCAATCCGTTGAATAAGTAGTTTTGTAAAAACTTGGTGAAGTTAGCCTACAAGACCCGGCAAGTGTAAGTATTTGTTATCAAAAGAGATGCACTGTGTAGGCCGTGTAGCGGATAAAGGAAAACGACGTTGCACTTCCATGTCAGTGCAACGTCAGCGGGGGGGCCTTAGCGGGTGCGAGGGGAAAAGGAGAGCAGCATGCTCTCCTGATATTGCGCCGAGGCGAGCAGCTGCTCCGGCCCCAGCTTGGGAATCAGGTTGCTGATCAGGCTACGGCTGGCCTTGCGGGTGGTTTCCACGCCCACGTTGGCGACTTTGCGCAGCACCGGACCGAAACCAAGCAGGGCCATGGGGCGCTGGAAGTACCAGTCGATCGCTTCATCGGTGAGCGTGAGCAGGTAGGCAGCCAGTTCGCGGCGGGCCTTGTCTTCTTCTCCCTCCTGGCATAAACGGATGACGTCCTTGCACTGGGCGCGGTGCGCCTCGCTGACGGGGAAAGCCACATACCAGTGGTCGCCATCGGTGGCAGGGTGACGCACCTGATCCATATAGTCGGCGGCGGCCTGGTTCTGCGTCAGGTCCATTTTTTTCGCACTGCGGCCGATCACCAGGTGAGTGGTTTTGCTGATGGTGCTGCAGGTCATGTTGACCACTTTGAACATGCCGGGGCTCAGATCCGCAGCCTGCGCCGCGCGGGTGATGAAGGCGGCCAGGGCTTCCTCGATAAACTGGGCCATGATGGCCTCAATTTCCTTGGGTTCCGGGCGTTTGGCGCCACCGTTCATGCGCTGGATAAAGGCATCGGTACGCTGATGGAGGCTGTCACTGGAGCGGAAGGCCACATGGGGAGTTGTCATTCTTTTATTCCTTTCAGGCAATCAGGCACGAAGCCCCCATCTTACCCAGCGGGTATTCAGGGATGAATGACCCAAAGTGGTGGCCGGGTGGCTATTTCTTTTTCCCGGCGAATGGCAGATGATTCGCGACCGGCAAGAAACCCGCGTGATGGCGGGCCTGAGGAGAATGTCATGTTAGGCGTCGTGAACGCGGATGCGGACCAGGTAAAACGCTGGTTGCAGCAGGCCAATATCCAGCACTATATCTGTGAGCACTGCCATGCGCTGCACCTGTCTGAGTTGCAGGGCCGTGAAGGGGTGGTGGATGCGCGGCTGTTCGTGGAAGACGATGGCATCTTGCTGACCAGTGAACTGGAAGTGCGCCCGGCCGCTTTGTTTGCAGTACAGGCGGAATTGAGCCGGCTGAACATGGCGTATCCGTCGGTGAAGCTGTTTCTGGACGTGAACGATGATTCCCTGCCCCGCCTGGTGGTGTGCGATCTTCTACTGGGGCGTAATGGGGTGACCTTCGAGCAGTTCATCTATTTTGTGCAGGCGACGGTGGATGCCACCTCGCAATTGCTGGATGAATGCCAGGAGGAAGGCTGGCTGCTATGGCCAGACGACTTTGATCCTGACGCCGGTGGGGCGTTGCACTAACAACGAGAGGGCACAGCCAGTGCATGATAATGCGGATCTGTTGGGCGGGGTGGGCGGCAGCCCACTCGATGGCCTGATTGATGGGCTGGCCCGGCAGGGTTTCGCGGTGGCGCCCGGCTATTTCCCGGCGGCGCTGGTGCGGGCCTTGCGCGAGGAGGCGTGTTACAAGGACCAGCATGGCGAGTTTCGCCTTGCCGGCATTGGCCGTCGCCAGGAACACCAGAAAGATACCCGCGTTCGCAGCGACCGCACCTGTTGGCTAAAAGGTGACTCGCTGGCTCAGTGTCAGTTGTTTGAAGGGTTGGAAGACCTGCGGCTGGCGGTTAATCGCGAGCTGTTCATGGGCCTGTTCGAGCTGGAATCCCACTTTGCCATTTACGGGCCGGGGGATTTCTACCAGCGCCACGTGGATGCGTTTAATGGCAACAACGGCCGTTTGCTGTCCGTGGTGCTTTATCTCAACGATAACTGGCAAAGCGAATGGGGCGGGCGCCTGCGTATCTGGCCCGAGGCGGATGCAACCCGTGTGGCCACTGAGGTGGAGCCCCGTGCGGGCACGCTGGTGGCGTTCCTCAGCGAGAAAATTCCCCACGAAGTCTTGGCAGCTACCCGGGAACGCTACAGTATTGCCGGATGGTTCCGTTGCAACAACACTACCGCCGACTGGCTCGATCCGCCGCGCTGATACTGGGCTGCCTGCTACTGCCGCATCCGGTAGGCGCGGCGTTATGCGCCGAACAGGGGCGTGACGGTGCCATGTTGTCTGGCAGCACCATCAATGGTTATTTTTCCGGTCCGGACAACCAGGCGTTGCCCCCGGGCACCCGCACTCTGACGTTGTCCCATTTCCGTGGCCGGGCTGTGCTGCAGCCCGGCGATCTCGCCCTGTTAATGCAGGTTCAGGGCGCCCCCATCAACACATCGAATTCCCAGGCCTACGGTCAGGTGCGTGGCGATACGCCTGCAACCTGGGCGCAAGAGTGGGTGCGCATCGAACGGGTGGATGCCGATCAGGTGCGCATTCTCGGCGCGGGCCCGGGGGGCGGGCTGCACCATCATTATGAAAATGCCCCGGCTAACGACGAACAGGGCCGTCGGCGCTGGCAGCTGGTGTGGGTGCCACAATTCGACAGCCTGAGTCTGGAGCAGGATGTGGCGGCGTTGCCCTGGAATGGCACCACCGGCGGGGTGCTGGCGATGGATGTGCGCCGCCAGCTGGACCTTAACGGCCATATCCTGTCGGTGCGCGGAGCGGGTTTCCGCGGGGCGCCGGCGGTGTCGTTGCAGGGGGCGTTGGGGCGGCCGGATGACTGGCGCTACAGCACGCCCAGCGTGAACGATCAGGCGGTGGGCTATGGCCACCATGGCAGCAAGGGGGAGGGCCTTGCAGGCACCCCTTTACTGCTATTGCCCGCAGCGACGCTGGGCTACCCCCAGGGCGATATGGCCAGGGGCGCGCCCGCCAATGCCGGTGGCGGGGGGAATGGGCTGGATCTGGCGCACCAGCAGTTGGGTAACGGCGGTGGCGGCGGGAATGGTGGCGCCGGTGAACAGGGTGCGCCGGAGCAGGCTGGTGGTGAGGGAGGCCACCCGGCGGTGGCAGGCTGGATACTGGGCGGCGGCGGCGGAGCGGCTGCCCGGCGCAACGGCGAGGGAGGAAACGGGGGATCGGGTGGCGGCCTGCTGGTGATTCGGACTGCGCGGCTTGTGGGCGATGGCCTGCTGGATCTGCGTGGTTTGCCGGGGCGCGCGATCACAGGTACAGGCCGGGCGGAGGCCATTGGCGGCGGCGGTGGTGCTGGTGGGACGCTCTGGCTGGATGCGCCTACGGCAACGACGGTATCGGCAAGCATTGAGCAAACCGGTGGCGCGGGTGGCGGTGCCGGGGGTGCTGGCGGGGCAGGCCAGCCGCTGGCGGCCCGGGATGGCATCATGCCGGCTCTGCGTCCGTTACCGGTTTCGGGTGTAGCGGCGGGCTATCGCTGTCGACCGGCGGGCCACTGGATCACCGGGCAGTTGTTTGAGGACAATGGCGCCGGGGAGCCCGCTCTGGCGTTTAACGGCCAGCCGGATCCGGGGGAGCGCCGTTTGACGGGGTGGGCTGTGAGCCTGGCCGGTGCGGGCAACGAACCCGGCAGGATCAGCACAGTGGAAGGTGGGCATTTCCAGTTCCGGCTTTCTGAAGCTCGCAGCCAGGGGCAACCAATGGCCCTGACCCTGGCTCTGCCTGAACATTGGCACGTCCCGCAATTGCCGGGCCTTAACGGTCAGGCGGGCGAGCATGTCGGCGAGACGCTGCGTTGGGGCTTGCGTGCGTTGCCGGATCAACATTCCGGGCCGTTGTTATTGGGGCTGGTGTCCGAGCCGCTTTGGCGGGGGCCTGACAATCAGCATCTGGAAACGGGTAGCACCGCAGTGCTGCGGTTTGAATACCGTGCCAGCCTTAGCGGGCAGGTGCAGTTCGCCAGCGCCCACCCGGCGGTGCGCAGTTTGCTGATGGACCGCCACTGTTCTGGCAACAGTGAACAATGGCAGAGCGGTAAAAGCCCTGCCTGGCCGGTTACGGCGGGTGAGCGGGTCTGTGTGCGCGTACCGATTCTGTTTCAGGGAAAAGGCACGGCCATTTCCGTGACCGCAACCACTGTAGCTGCCGGTGCTCCTGACGGGTTCTCGCTGCCTCCCCAGACTGTCACGGTAAAAATTCTTCCTGCCCCTTGAAAGTAATTTGCAGGCCCCCATTTTCTTATCCAGTGACAACTGGCCGGTTGGAGCAATGCAGACAGTCTTGATGACTGCCGGCGGCTCCGTGTCACATCAACCATTTTTAAACCGTTTTCCAGCGGACGCCTGCGGGGTCTGCTGGTGAGATTGGAATGAGGATAGTGTGATGAATACCGGATTTTCCCTTGCCCCGTTGTTTCGCCATTCTGTGGGTTTTGACCGTTTTGATGAGCTGCTGGACGCGGCGCTGCGTGCTGACCAGTCGAATGGCTACCCCCCTTACGACATCATCCGCGAAAGTGATGGCCGCTACCGTATTGTCATGGCCATGGCCGGTTTTGCGCGCAGCGACCTGGATATCACCGTGCAGGAAAATGAACTGCGCATTCGCGGTAACCTGAAAACGGAACAGGACAGTGAGCGAACCTGGCTACACCGCGGTATTGCCCGCCGGGCTTTCGAGCGGACTTTCAAGCTGGCTGATCACGTGGAAGTGGAAGCGGCCGGGCTGGAGGATGGCCTGCTTACCGTGACGTTGACCCGCGTGGTGCCGGAAGAGAAAAAGCCCCGTGTGATCCCGGTTGACGGTGCGCCGACACCTACAAAAAGTAATTAATCGCTCACATTCTGTGACGCGGTTTTTGTGACACAGTAAAGGGGCCATTACGGCCCCTTTTTGTTAGTTTCAGGAGTAGTAAAGGCAACGGCTGCCCCAATAGCGCAATGGCATAACCGGTTGGAGCAGTCATCGCTAAAGGATCTGATCACGGCAGTGAGCGGTCTTCAGAAGCACTGCCGGTCAGGAAGACTGGCGCACAGTACGGTCCGCGTACTACACGCACAAAGCGGTCGATTGTTCGCTATTTGTTTGCCACAGGGAGAGGCAGCAATGAAACGACTCTACTATTTCACCAAATCACTCGCGTCCGTTCAGGGCATCACCGGTGAACTGCGTCAGGCAGGGATCGGTGAAAACCGCCTGCATGTCATGGGCACCGACACCATGGCCATCGCCCAGGCTCATGTACATGGCACCACCCCGTGGGAAGAAACCGACATCATGCATTCGGGGTTTCTCGGTGCCATTATCGGTATGGCGGCTGGCTTGTTCGGCGGCTTCTTGCTGGCAGGGCTTGATCCCTGGGGAACCAATCTGGAGAGTGGCGCTATTATCGGCGCGACCCTGTTTGGTACCTGTTTTGGTGCCTGGCTAGGTGGCTTGCGCGGCGTCTCGTCTACCAACCATCACTTGTCTCCCT
>LWDU01039717.1_pt1 | contig 17170 bp, 15 predicted proteins | sample 727161 | NCBI WGS metagenome assembly LWDU01 (sample SAMN04566230, study PRJNA314399) | hydrothermal vent metagenome | isolation source: deep sea hydrothermal plume seawater | place: Mexico: Gulf of California, Guaymas Basin | collected 2004-07-11
TCCGCTCCACCATCTCCTTATAATTCTTCACCGGTGGCTTCCATCCCATAATCATCGGCACCCCCTTCAACTCGTACTGGACCCCCTTCTTCTTCAACATCGCCTTTGCGATCCAACAAAACACGCAAAGATAACTGCTATACATCACAACACCGGCCATACGATCACCTCGTACTCTTGTGCCTCTACCAAAGCCAACTAAAAATCCGCATACCCTACGCTTGGTGTTCCTACCAAAGCCAGAGAGAAACTCCTCCACCCAAAACCCTTGCAACTTCTACCGAGGTCCGGTGGAGGAATTTCTCTCACCTAAAAACCTTGCCGCTTCCACCAACGGTCAAGCAGCAGCTGGCCTACGCTCCCGCATCTCCTTGCGACCACTGCTGATCAATAAGACGCCACAACGCCCCCGAAGGGTTCTGGTCCCTAAGCTCCGCCGGCAAACGATGCTCGCGCACATTATCATAACACTCCAACATCGCAAAACGCGAAATCGACGCCGGCAAACCCACCGCCGTAAAACCCGGATGCCCCGTCGCCGGATAGGGACCACCGTGGTTCATCGACGGCACCACCGCGACCCCAGTCGGCATCTTGTCGTTGAGCAACCGCCCGACCTTCTTGCGCAATACCGGCGCAATGCGGCGATAGTGCGACTCGTCCTCACCCTGGGAATCGCTGTAGATGCAACCGGTCAGATTGCCCTCGAAATGCCGCGTCACTTCCACCGCCTGGTCCATATCGTCGGCGATAATCAACAGGCTCTCGTTGCCAAAAGCCTCCTCCTGCAACGCCTCCGGGTCTTTCAAGAAGGTCGCAGCGTCGACTTTCAGCAGCGTATTCTGAAAACTGAACCCATTGCCGCCGCCGCGCTCGCCGCCGGCTAATACCTCAGCCCCCGCCCCTTTCAGCGTGCCGACACTGCGCTCCATGCCGTTCTCGACCGCCTCGGTCAGCATCGTGCCCACCGGGGCTTCGGAGAATTGCGCGCTAGTCGCCTGGACGAAAGTATCGGTATCCGCACCCTTGAGCATCAAGATGACACCGGGATTAGTGCAAAACTGACCGGTGCCCATCAGGCACGAGGTCGTAAATTCGCCGGCCAACTCCTCGCCGCGCTCGACTAGCGCCCCCGGAAGAATCACCACCGGATTGATACTGCTCAGCTCCATATAAATCGGCTTACCGGCCTTGTCGGCGGCCTCTTTGAGCACCAGCCCCGCCCCGCGTGAACCAGTATAACCCGTCGCGCCGATCTTGGGGTGCGAGACCAGGTGCGCGCCGACCTCGTGGTTGGTGCGATAAATCAGCTGCACCGTCGCTTTCGGCATGCCGGTATCCTCGGCCGCGCCCAGCGCTTCTTCGGCCAAAAGCCGGGTCGTGCCCGGGTGCGAGGAGTTGCCCTTGCCGATCACGGGATTGCCGGCGGCAATGGCCGCGGCGAAATCCCCACCAGCAACGCTATTAAAGGCAAAGGGAAAGTTATTCGGGCCGAAAACCGCTACGCCGCCCCCCAACGCGCCATAGAGCGAGCGGATATTAGAGCCAGTGTCGATCGTCGGCATCGTCCACGAACGATTCCTCGCTGCCGCCGCCGCTTGGCGCAACTGATCGGTCGTGCGCGGCAACTCGATATCGGCCAGCCGCGGCGAGGCGGGCAAACCGGATTCGGCATTGGCCATGGCCACCAGCTCATCGGCACGAGCTTCGATGCGCTCGGCAAAGCGCTCTAGGAAGGAGGCGACGATCTCGTCACCAACCTCGGCGATTTGCTCGGCGGCCACCGCCGCAGCCTCGATTGCTTCCTCGACATCCTTGAGCGTGCTGACGGGGTATACTTCGCCGGTGGGCTCTTTGGTTGCGGGGTTTTTTGGTTCGAAAGTACCTTCAGCGTCGGCTGGACGCCAGGTGCCGGCGATAAGTACGGGTTGGACATCGGACATGTCGCGTACCTCCAGAAATTTGCTTGCCGTGAGTCTATCTGTTAGAGTAAATAAGTATAAGTAACGACCCTGACAGCCGCCAAGCAGCATCGGTGAATAACGGATACTGTGCAGATCTCCGGTGCCATTATCCGACCGGTCAGGATCCTTGCTCGCCCCATAAATCCCATAACCGCCATTTACTACGCCAGCGAAAACGCCAAGGACAATTGCTGACCATGCGCACCGGCCTCCACTGGCTCCACAACCGGCTCACGGCGCCGATAGACGCCGCATCGATAGTCTTTTTTCGCATCGGCTTTGGTGCGATCATGGCCTGGGAGGCCTGGCGTTTCTTAAGCGACGGAGTAGTCGACCGCCACTTTATCGCACCGGACTTTTATTTTAAGTATCTTGGCTTTGGCTGGGTCGAACCCTGGCCGGGCAGTTGGATGTACGTGCACTTCTACGCCCTCGGCGCCCTCGCATTATGTATCGCGGTCGGCTTCCTCTACCGTCTGAGCGCCACGCTCTTCGCCCTGGGCTACACCTATATCTTCCTCATCGACCAGACCCTATACCAAAACCACTATTATCTTATTTGCCTAGTCTCACTGCTGATGATCTTCGTCCCGGCCCACCGCACCCTCTCCGTCGACGCACGGCTGTGGCCGAACACTCGCTCTTCGTTTATCCCGGCCTGGCCGCTCTGGCTGCTGCGCGCCCAGATCGCCATCGTCTACTTCTTCGGCGGTGTCGCCAAGCTCAACCTCGATTGGCTGCAGGGTTATCCGCTGCGCGACTGGCTGCCCGGTTCCGACTTCTACCTGCCGCTCTTTTCCGATTTGTTCTACGAGGGTTGGGTCTGTCTGCTCTTCAGCTACGCGGGTCTGTTGATAGACCTATTGGCGGCCCCCCTGCTGTTGTGGGGACGGACTAGGGCTTGGGCCTTGGCCACACTTCTGCTTTTCCATTGCATGAACAAAGTATTGTTCGGCATCGGCGTCTTTCCCGTGCTCGCCTCAAGTCTGACCCTGCTTTTCCTGCCGCCCACCTGGCCACGCCGACTCTTTAATTGGCCGCACCCCGGCGACACCCAACCTCTTTTCTCCCGTCTGCGCACGCCGGCCCTGCTCGCTCTCACCGCCTATCTCATTGTGCAAACCCTGTTGCCTGTGCGCCACTTTCTCTACCCGGGCAATGTCAGCTGGACCGAGGAAGGCCACCGCTTCGCCTGGCATATGAAGCTGCGCGACAAGGACTGCTCGGCGGTATTCATACTGCAAAGCCCGAACGAGACCTGGCAGGTCGACCCACGCGACCATCTGACGTCCCGGCAGGCCCGCAAAATGGCTACACGCCCCTATATGGCCGTGCAATTCGCCCATTATCTCGTCGACTATGCCCGATCAGTCGATATGAGCCCGGTCAAAGTCCGTGCCCATATCGACTGCTCCCTCAACGGTCGTCGCGACTTCCCCCTTATCGATCCACATCTCGACTTGGCCACGCAGCAATACCATATGGGATCAACCCACTGGATCTTGCCTTTGCCCCATGCAGATCCTGGCGAGTTATACGATGAATACTAGCGACAATCTCAAAACTCGCATCCGACCCAATTATAACCAGCCGAATTTGACGCAAACGCGACCTCGCCTTCAATACGTTATTGGCACCACAATCCGTTTCGACAACATCTCCCCCCACTTATCATATACCGTCTCGTATAACTCGACCTCCCGCAAAACGCTATCTGGTCGCAGCACAGGACGAGCTTCTGCATCTTCCTCCGGCCAGCGCGTCACCAACATCGGCATCGGCTCGTGGGGCCCTTCCGCGACCGGCTCGTAGGGCACGTATACGTAGAATAACAGAAAGTGCGTCAACTGCTCGTTTTGCGGTGTGTAGCGCTTGTCCCTCCAACGTATAAAATCGGTGTACTCCTCTTGCACATAGCCTTCTTCGTCCGGCTCGTAAAACCAGTAGACGCTACCCAAACCGCCAAAGGGCCACCCGGCATTGTTAGGCGGTTTGAAAGTCGGCACGATCCCGGTAATCGGATCGATCTCAGCGCCCGACCGCGTCCGCCCGACGCAAACCCACCAACCCACATAGTCCGGCGGCGACGGCGCATACATTGCCCAGCGAGCCTGTAAATGAAAGATTTTGCGCAATTGATAAATCGACGACGCCCCGCGATAGGGCAACGGCTCTTCCGCATCGATAAGCCGCGCAAGCCGCCGCCCTTCGGCATTGAGCAACACCGTGCCCACCAATAGCGATAGCAGCAAATTGCGCTGCCAGTGCGGTCTGGATACAACGACGGAGGTGCGACCCGCAACACCCAACCGCGCCCACAGCAACGCCGGCACCAACGCCGCCTGCACCGTAAACATCGTTGCGGGAAAACTCTCCAGGCGCATACAAGCCCATAGACCGACCTGCAACAACGACAACAAAATCCAGCCAGTGCACCGAGCTCGCGCCCAGGGGCTCAAGATCAGAAGGCCGCCAAGCAATTCCATCAGCAGGGCCTGATAGCTGAGCATTTTGAAAACGAATAGCGGCAGGTGCGCGACGGCCCAACGGCCCAACACCCCCGACAGCGCCACATCGCTGAGCGCGTAGTACACCGCCGTGCCATCGGGCCACCAGGCCGGGTCGGATTTTTCTACGACGGTGGAGATGTAGATATAGGCCACGTTGAACACCAGCCCGAAGGTCCCCACCCGACTCCAACGATCTGTCCGAGTGACTCCACGTCCGTCAAACGAAAAGTACTGTCCCAGATCCATAAACTGCGCCCAGAACAACGCGTGAAAGAGCACGTCGTCGTGGTAATCCACCGTTTGCGATACACAGCGGTGGATACCCGTCGCCAGCAATAGGGCCAACGCGCAAAAACGCGTCTGATATCCCAATACCAAACCCAAAGCCAACACGGCATAAAGGCCAAAGAGCAGTTTAAGCGTCGCCACGTCACCGGCGGGCTGCGCCCAATACGGCAATGGCAATCCGTCGAAATAGGCCTGCATGCCGGGCCACAAGTCGATCACATCCCAAGCCAAGCCAACATCGTAGATCAACACGACACCTAGCCCTATACGGAAACAGGCGAGCGAGCGCGGATCCAAATCGGCTAGGGCGTCGACCCAAGCCCGCAGATAAGTGATCACTCGATTTGTTGGCATTTGCATAAACTGATCTATCTATTGTTTTTGTCTTAAATTGCTTGTTTTTGAAGGATTTCGTTGTTTAATTGTAGTAACAGTTTCACCGGTAAACAACTGGATTACAGACATATGAACGAAGAACGCGAAGAACGCGAAGAACGCGAAAACCAGCGAAAACCCGAGGAAGACGACGAGACCCGCCGCAACTTTCTCAAAAAGCTCACTTATGTCGCACCGCTGATGATCACTTTTCAGATGGATAGTCAGGCCGGGGCTTCAGATGACGACGACGATGACGACGATGACGACGGGGGCAAGAAAAACTCTAAAAAAAACTCTAAAAAAAACTCTAAAAAAAAGAAGGTCTCACCAAACCCCAAGGTCAAAAGGAAGAAGCACAAACATTAATTCTTTCTCTTGATTCTTTCTCTTGATTCTTTCTACAACCCACAAAAAAACCGGCCCGCAATATACGGACCGGTTTTTTGTGTTTTAACTCTTCCGTTCAGCTTCCGACCAACCGCGCGATCTGACCAGCAATACTGCCCAACGGCAACACCAAATCCACCACCCCCGTCTTGATTGCCTCCATCGGCATGCCGAAGACCACGCTGGTCTCCTCGTCCTGAGCCAAGATCTTCGAGCCCTTTATCTTCATCTGCTGCACGCCCAACTTGCCGTCGGCGCCCATGCCTGTCATAATCACCCCTAGCGCAGCGGCACCGTAGATATCGGCGACCGAGCGCATCATATAATCGACGGCCGGCCGACAATAATTCTCGGGCGGGTCATCGGTCAACATCAGCTGTACTGTGTTGCCGATCGACACCGCCTTCATCTGTTTGCCGCCAGGGGCGATATAAACGGTGGCCGGCTCGACGCGTTGCGCGTGCTGTCCTTCCACCACCCGAATCGCGCTCTTGTTGTCCAGCGAACGAGCCAAGGCGGCGGTGAAGGTCTCCGGCATATGCTGCACCAACAACACCGGGACGCGCAAATCGCCGGGCAACTGCGGTATCATTTCAGTTAGCGCATTGGGACCACCAGTGGAGATGCCCACCACCACCGCTTGCAACGGGGTGGTGGCGATTACCGGCGGGGCAGCTTGTTTTGGGGGGGGAGTCTTGGGGGCAGGGTGCTTGCTCCTGAGCGAGCTCAGGTAGCGCTGGGTAATATAGGCGTTGATGATCCGTTTGAGATCGCTGCCCAACCTATCCTTGTTCTCGCTGGCGGTGGCACCGACGGGTTTGCCCAAAAAGTCAAAGGCTCCCAGTTCCAGCGCCTTCATCGTCGTTTCAGCCCCCTGCTGGGTCAGCGAGGAGACCATCACCACCCCGACGTCCGGTACCGTCTCTTTGAGCCGGGCAAGGGTTTCGATGCCGTCCATTTCCGGCATCTCAACATCGAGGGTGACCAGGTCCGGCTTGAGCTGCGCTACTTTGTCCAAGGCAATTTTGCCGTTGGGTGCCGAACCGACGAACTCTACATCCTCTATCTCTTGCAGCGCGTGGGTAACGATCATGCGGTAGAGGCTCGTATCGTCGACTACCAGTACCCGCAATTTGTCCAACCCGTTCTCCTTATTTTTCCAACACCCGATCCAAATCAAGCACCGCCGCCAAAGCCGTTTCCATCTTGTACACAGCGCTAAAAAAAATGCCCCCTACCCCGGCCACATTAGCCGGTGGAGGCTCCGTATTCAAAGAGTCGGCTGTGATAATATCAACGATCTGGTCTACCAGCAACCCGACTTCTACGCCGTCCCTGCGAACGACGACCACCCGCATATTCGAATCGATGCTCACCGACTCCATCCCCAACTTCCGCCGCAAATCAATCACCGTCAAGAGTTGGCCGCGCAAGTTCAGCACGCCGCGCACATAATCGGGCGCACGGTGCACAACGGTGATATCAAGATTGCGGTTGATCTCCTGCACCCGAGCCACATCAATCCCGCAAAGTAAATCGCCGCTGCGGAAAAGCACCAGATCCCGGTCTTCAGCTTCAATTCTCGGCACTGTCATAAGGCCAGGCTCCCCGCGCCAAGACGGTGGCGAATCGTCTGCAAGATCTGCTCTCGATCGATTTTGATCAAATAGTCATCGACCCCCGCGTCGCGCCCTCGGCGTTCATTGTCTTCACCACCAAGCGAGGTCACGGCGATAATCGGCAATTGCGCAAAACGCGGCTCGCTGCGCACTCTCCGGGCCAACTCTAAACCGTCGATCTCGGGCATCTCAATATCGGTAAGGATAAGGTCGATCTCATCACCGCGACGCTCAAGCTCGGCAAGCGCCTTGGCCCCGTCCTCAACGACCAACGCTCGATAACCTGCCTCAACGACAAAGCGTTCGAGCTGGTTGCGAAAAAAAGCCGTATCCTCAACGATCAGAATCGTCCGCTCCGACTCGGCCGAATAGCGCGCATTGTGCTCTTCGATCCAAGTCGGTTCGAGCCGTCGCACCAAGTCGTACAAGTCGACCATAAGCGTGGTCCGGCCAGAGATGGTGGTCGAACCCATAATACCCGCCTGCACAAAACCCTCCACGGACACGTCGACGGCCTGAGAAGTGATATCGACTAGCTCCGAAACCAATAGGCCGACCTCGTGGTCGGCGACGGTAAACACGAGAACATAGAGGTAATCGGTCTCCGGCCTGGAACTGACGGCCGCCGCGTCTTCGAGGGAAAAGAGTATCAGATGTCCGCCCAGATACTGCATGCTAGCGCGAGTGCCGGTGCGTTCGATCTGGTTGCAGTGGATGCGCTCGATACGCGAGACCAGACTAACGGGTATGGCGAACTGCTCCTCCGGATGGTTGTGCACCAACAACAATTCCTGCACGTCGCTGCCCAAGTCGTCGATATCCTCCTCGATCTCGGCGCTGGCCCCCTCTATCGCCTCTAAGTCTTTGATATCACTGATGCCGATTACGTCGAGGATCATCGCCACTTGACCGTCACCGAGGATCGTCGCCCCGACATAGATCTTGCTATTGCTCAAAAAATCATCGAGCGGTTTTACGACAATCTCCTCCGAGTCAAACAGCTCATCGACGATCATGCCATAGCGAAAATCACCGGCCTTGAGGACCAACACATTCAGCGCCCCCGAATGCTCTTCGTCGACGATCTCGTCGGAAAAAACCTGGCGCAAACTGATCAGGGGCAATAGGTTGCCGCGCAATCGCAAGACTTGCTCATTTCCCAGCTCTTGGACCAACTCCTGCCGCCGCCGCATCGGCACCCGGCAAAACGCTCCGACCCCATGCCCACCAACAACGCGGGGATAATCGCCAGGGTCAACGGCAGCTTGACCCGAACCGTCGTGCCGCGCCCGACCTCCGAATCGATATCGACGATGCCGCCAAGTTTGGTAAGGTTGGTCAAGACCACGTCCATACCAACACCCCGCCCCGAAATATCCGTGACTTCCTCGGCCGTCGAAAAACCAGGATGGAAGATCAACCGCACCAGGTCACGATCCCCCATGCTATTGAGCTGCGACGCGTCGTAGTTGCCCGTGCTCAACGCCTTGGCCCGAATCTTTTCCGGGTCGATGCCCGCACCACTATCGGTAACCTCGATAATCACTTGCCCGGCCTCATGCAAGGCGCGCAAGAGCAATGTGGCCACTCGGGGTTTCGATACCGTGGTCAAGGGCATTGCGCACCAAGTGGGTCAGCGGATCGCTCAACGCCTCGATGATGGTCTTGTCCAGCTCCACTTCTTCGCCTTCGAGCACCAACTCGACATCCTTGTTGAGATCGCGGGCGATATCGCGCACGATGCGGCGGAACTTGCCAAAGACATTGCCCACCGGCTGCATTCTAGTGGAGACAACCGTCTCCTGCAACTCGGTCGTAACCTGGTCGAGCCGCTGCGTCGTACGCTCGACGGCCGCGCCGTCACCGAGTGCGACGACTTGTTTGAGCTGGTTGCGGGTCAGCACCAACTCACCAGCCAGGTTCATCAACCGATCGAGCAGCCGTACATGGACGCGGAGATTGGTTGCAGGAGGATTTGCTACAGGAGGATTTGCGTCCGCTTGTCCATTGTGGTGTTGCTCCGGTTCGGACTCAGGTGCGAGTTCGAGCAATTGATCGACCAGCGCCGTAATATCCCGCTCCTCGGGCAAGCTGTCCGACTCCAACTCGCTACAAACCTCACCCGTCAAGCTCGCCATATCGAGCAATATTTCAATCGTTGCGGCCTCGACACCGAACCCACGGGTACGCAGGCGATTTAGCAAGTCCTCGCCCACGCCCAACAATCGATATAGATCGGTCAGGCCCTGTTCGCCAACCGCGATTTTGATTCTGTGAACAGCGTCAAATAAGCTCGCCAAGGCATCGACATCATCCGGCTTGCGCAAGAGCACCTCAAAGGCCTGGTCGATCTGATTCAGTAGATCGTGGGTCAAATCCAGGAAACGCATAACTTCCGGTGCAGGACCCACCGCCGCATCCATGGCGAGCATCCCTTCGGGACCGAGATCCTCGCCATTCGCAGCAGGTAACACAGGCGTTTGTGCCAATGCGTCGACCGCATCCACTGGGGAAGCTGCTCGCACCTGGTCGGGCTCCAGCAAACGCACTTGGGCTTCTTCAAGCCCCAATAACGACGCGACCACGTCTACATCGGCAACCGTGGCGAAGAGCACAAAGAGCGATACGCCTTGGGCGACTTGGCTCAACACGGTACCCAACTCTTCTAATTCCGCTAATACGCCTTCGTCGATCTCATCGGCCCCGTACTCGACGAGATACAGATAATCCAGCATCTCCAACGCCTCGTCGAGGGCCGCTTCATCCACCGACACAGGTAGGCCCGCCGTCGGCTCGGGTGTCGGCTCTGGAGTTGGGGTGGCAACAGGTTCAGTCGCGACAGGAGATGGTGTCGGAGATTGCGCGGCGGGCGACCCGCCGTCGGGAATGGCTCGCAAGGCCTCGAGTTCGGCACCGATATCCCGTTCGTTGCTAGAACCGGTATCGGCGAGCATCCCGACTAGAACGTCAGCCGCCTCCAGCAATACGCTGGTTCCTGTCCCGTCCAGCACCAGCTGGCGGTTGCGCACCATATTGAGCACGCTCTCCATGGCGTGGGCCAGCTCGGTGATATTCTCTAAACCGAGAAAACTCGAGCCACCCTTGATCGAGTGGACCGCACGAAAGACTTCGTTGACCAGGTCGTCATCAATTTCGGCGCCCGCTGCCTCGATCCGCAGCAGGTCATTTTCGATGCCGTCGAGATGTTCTTGCGATTCCTCGATAAAGGCCTGTAGGATATGATCGTCGTAATCGGTCATGGTACTAACGCTCGGGGAGCTGCCCGTTGAGGTTAAATTGCTCGACCATCTCTTTCAAGGCGGCGCCCAGACTCGATAGCTCCTCGGCCTGTGTATTGACCGCCGCAACCGCCTGGTTTACGTCCTGGCTCGCAGCGTTGACCCCCGCGATCTCAGCCGCGATAGACCGCGAAACCGCCGCCGCCTCAGCCACGCTCGCCGTTACCCCCTCCACCCCCTGCGCCGCCTGACCGATATTTTGCGCCATGCTGCGCGTCGTCATCGCCTGCTGCTCCACTGCCGCCGCGATATGCGTCACCAACTCATTGACCGTCTGGATCACCTGCTGGATCTGGCCGATCTGTTCGACTGTACCGCCCATCGATTCCTGAATCGACTCGATTCTACCGCGGATATCAGACGTCGCCTCATTGGTCTGGCTGGCGAGCTCTTGACCTCGCCAGCGACCACCGCAAAGCCCTTGCCCGCCTCGCCCGCACTCGCCGCCTCGATCGTCGCGTTTAATGCCAAGAGCTTGGTCTGCTCGGCGATCTCGACGATCACCTCAATGACTTTGCCAATCTCCTGGGCGGATTGACCCAACACGCCGATCTGCTTGACCGCCCCATCGACTGTGGTCACCGCCGAGCCCGTCACGTCGCGCGCCTGCTGGGCATTTTTGGCGATCTCGGCCACGGTGGCACTCATCTGCTCGGTGGAAGTGGCGACGGTGTGGATGCTGCCGGTGGATTGCTCGGCCGAAGCCGAAACGGTGTTCATATTGGCCGACATCTGCTCGGCGGCAGCCGAGACAGTATGCGCGTTTTGCGAGACGGTGCCGATATTGTCGGCCACCTCTTCGGAGACCGCCGACAATGTTGCTGAGGTGTTGGCCAGGTCGTCAGCTTGCGCGTTGAGTCGCACGAAGAGCATGCGCAAGTTATCGGCCATGTGCTGGAAGGAGTAAGAGAGCACGTCCTGGTCCGAGCGCGGTTCGATGGCGATGGTCAGGTTGCCTTGCGCGAGCTGGTCGGCGGCGGCAGAAATGCCTTTGATATAAACGACCAACGCTCTAAAAGATGCGGCCAAACGACCAATCTCGTCGTTGCCGCGGTAATCGATTTGTTGGTTGACATCACCTACGGCGATGCCCTCGGCAACGCGGGACATGCCGATCAAGGGCCGAGCCATATGACGACCGATAAAGAGCCCAAGGGCAATCGTCACCGCAATGCAAAGCAGGCCCACCAACAGGATATTGTTGCGCAACCCCTCGACGCTAGCGAGTGCCTCATCCTGCGGAATACGCACCAGCACTGACCAGTTCATGCCCGGGTAGAGCGGGTTACCTAATAGATGCGCATAACCGGCCGCCTGCACGACTTTCTTGCGCGCATGCATCTCCCAGCCATTGCCGCGTTGGCCGGCCACCGCCTTTACCGCGATCTCGGTACCCTCGGTCGCCAAGTTCACGTTTTGTAACACCCCGAAGTCGTGCACGACCTGAGCGCTGCCAGAACGCGTCGGATCGTAGTCGACGATAACCCGACCTGCGCCGTCGAGCAAAGTGAGCTCGGCGCCGTTGAGGTTCGAAATTTCAAAGTTGTGGTAGGCTGTACAAAAAATATCTTCGACCAAAGCAAATTTTGTGCGATTGCTCCAGTAGGCGATAACCTCGCCCTGCTCGTCGCGAACGACCGCCGAAAACCCAAGCGTCAATCCGTCGTTGCCGGGATAAGCCCGCTTGACGTCGGCGTCAATATGCAGGTCTTCGATATAGGTGCCGTCGGCGCGATCATTGCCCGGTGCAGTGTAGGGCATTCGCGTAGTGAAGCGGCCTCGGGAGACCGCCTGGAACCACGGAGTGTCGCGATAATTTTGCTCGTAAATGGAGCGCGTGTCGATCGACTGCCCCCCGGCATCGCGCGAATTGGCAGCGATGACCCGGCCTTCGAGATCGACGAGAATCGTTAGATAATAGATGCCATAGGTGGCGACATACTGGTCCATCGCGCGGACGATGGGATTCGCCTCGCCGGGAGTATACCAGGGATCGCGGTCGAAGATGACGTAATTAAGGCTGAAAGCCTGCACATCGCCGTAGCGCTCGGCAAGATTCAGATCGATTTTTTCGGCGATATTGACCGCCGCTAATTCGAAGCGTTCCGATTCTCTGAGCGTCAGCTTTTGGGTAGAGCTGATACCCATATAGGCCACCAAGGCCATGGGAATCATACCAAATGCTTAGAAGAGCAATACCAGCTTTTTGGACAGAGTAATATTAGACCACATGGGGAGAATGAGATCCTTCCGCTTCCTATCAGGTTATAAGTATGTAAGTAGCGTTTTTTGCTGTTTTTCTCGCTTTTTTGCTGTTTTCCGCCTATATGCTATAGATCGGCAATATTTGCGACAACTTCATTTTTTTCATGGACTTGCTGCTCTTTTCATGCTCGAATATAAAAAGCCACTGCACTCGCACCCGGGCAGCGGCCTTTTATAAGAAAATATCCGTCGTGCGCAGCTATTCCTGCTTTCCTTTTTGATCCTCTTCGACCTTTTTTTTCTTTGCCCGCGTCGGATTCTTTATACCCATCAATTCCACATTGAAGATCAAAGTGGCGTTGGGCGGAATCACGTCGCCGTCGCCCTTGGCGCCATAGGCCAGTGCCGGGGGAATGACCAATTGCGCCTTGCCACCCTCGTGCATCAAGGCCACCCCCTCGTCCCAACCGTCGATAATCAGTCCACTGCCCAACTCAAATTCAAAGGGCTGTTGCCGCGAATACGAACTGTCGAAGATCGAGCCATCGTCGAGCATCCCGGTATAGTGCACGGTGACCAAGGACCCTTTGGCCGGTTTTTGGTTTGAGCCCTTGACCAACTCGCGGAATTGCAGGCCGCTGGGTCGGACCTCGAGTTCGGGTATCATATGTTCGCGCAGTAAAGCGCCGATATGACGTGTTGCGAAATCCCGGCGTTCGATCAATTTGATCTGCACATTGGAAGCGGCCGCGCGCTGTGCGGCAGGCAGTCCGGCGATCGACTCGCAGACCAGATACACCGGAATGTGATTGGAATTTTTGAAGCCGGTCAGCCGGGCCAGCGAAAAACCTTCGGGGCGACGCGCCGAGATCATCAGGGCCCGGACCGGTTCTGTCGTCGATTTTACCCGCTGCGTAAACTTCCGGCTGTCGTCCTCGATATCGTAGCCTAGTTCCAGACCCGGGAATTCCTCGTTCAGCAGTTCAACGGCATCGGCGATCACCTCATACGTATGCTGCAGGCTCTCTTCCCCCCGCTGAACCAGTTTCCTCGACGTCGACGGGCGCCTCGTAACACAGAACATAGGGGCCGAATTCTGACGAATGGTGTTTGCGGCTGCCCTTGATCAGCTCTTCGGGGTCGCGCTGCGTGGCCACCGGTTGTTGGTTCTTTTTTGCCGCATGAATCAGCGCTTTGTCGATTTTTTCTTTTAACTGGATCGGCTTGCAGGGTTTGGTCACATAATTATTGATCCCCGCTTTCATCGCGCTGACAATATCCTCTTTGTTGTTACGCGTCGTCAACATAACCACCGGTATTGCGGCCAAATCAGGTGATTCACGCACCTTCTGCAAGAGTTCGAGACCCGACATTCGGGGCATATTCCAATCGGTAAGCAATAGGTCGAAAGGGCCTTGACGCAATTGCTCCCAAGCCTGTAGGCCGTCTTCGGCCTCGACAATTTCTTATAACCAAGCCTACGCATCATTTCGCGGACGATACCGCGCATCGCGTTGGAGTCTTCAGCTATGAGAACTTTCATACGGCGAACCTGTAAAACCATAACTATGACCACGTTATACATAAAAAGCGGGGCATCCAAATATAGAACAGATTACGACCAACTCGAGAAGCGAGCTAAAACGTCATCAACGACTGGGGTTGAAAGCGAGTATCCGATGCGAAAGACCGCTTAGTAAGCCACGCCCAATGGCTGCAAGTGACGGAACGTCCTGAATTCAGATTCAAGGGCGATTTCCACCAAATACAGGCCCGGCGCCATCACCTGGCCGCTATCGTCGCGGCCGTCCCATTCCACCGTCTGGGTCCCCGCGCTCTGTACCCCGAGCGCATGACGAGCGAGTCGGACCCCTTGCAGGTCATAGATGTTTAACACCACCGGCACCGGCGCGGGCAAGCGGTACAAGGTATAACTAACCGCCAACCGGTCGTGCACGCCATCGCCGTTGGGCGTCATGACGCCGGTTGAAAAAACCAGCTCCTCTATGATCTTCTCGGCTTTGCTCGAAGCGCCCAACACCCGCAGGTTGTTGGTAGCGACCTCGTCGCTGGCGTCGCCGGCTTCGACCTGTTGTGGCAAATTCTCTCCCACCGTGTCGAAGACCTCGCCGGTGAACGTATTGGCGAAAACAAAAACCTCCGTGCCAAAAACCAGCCGCACCGGCTCGTTGCGGTTCCGCGAAACGCGCTGCGGCAGGCGCACCTCCAGTTGGTTGGCGCCCTCGATCACTTCGGCCGGTTCTACAGCCGCGAGTGGCTCGCCCATCTCCAACCGTGTGAAACGCGGCCGACTGCCGGTGCGAATCTTAATCGAGTCAAAACCCCGTTGGCTCGAAGCATTGAACTCGGCGCGCAGATCATACGTGAAGTCCGTCATTTCCCCCAAGGACACTTCGGCCAAACCACGATCTGGCACCGGCTGGTCTAGACGGGCGACCTCGCCCAGGACTTGCTGCGCCAAAGGCGGTGACATTTCGATCCATAGCGAATCGAGCCGTACGAAATCAAAGAAGGACTCGCTCTCGAGGATAACCCGCACCTGGATATGGCTGCCGCGTTCCAATGGGGCGAGCTGCCCCGACTCTACGACGGGGAAAGACCAAAAGGCCCAATTGTCCTGGTCGTAGACGATCGAGGCCCTGAGACCAGGTTTGCCCTCCTGTATCCGGCCACCGGTGGAGCGATCGGGCTGCTTGAGCTCGGTTTCAAAACGCTTGCGGTCGACGGGACGTTCGGCGCCGGTATCGGTGAATTCGTGATAGACATTCGGTTCGCCATCGCGGCCGGAGCGCACCTCGATCTTGAGCTTGGCCTGCGCGTCGTCGACCTCCATCGGCACCCCATTGACCATCCGCATCGGCGTCGCGGCCCAGAATAGCCGGCCAAAATTCACCGTACTGCCCAGGTCGATAATCTTGGAGATGTAGAATACGCGCTTGGGCACGCCCTGGCCCTTCAGCTCGAATTCGCCGATGGTGCCCTGCTGCACATTGGCCTGGCCCGAAGCGAAGGTCTTGTCGTCGATCGAGGTTTTGCGCTGCAGACGGATAAAGCGCACATACTGCTTGGGAAATTCGAGTTGTACGTTGGCGTCGAAGTTGAGCGGCACGTCGGAGACCAGCGTCTCTAGGCGGTGATAGTCGTTGTCGTTATTCTCTTGGTTGAGTACGGGATCGAACTCCTCGGCGATCGAGACCTCGAAGGACTTGAAGATATCGTCCTGGAGCAATGAGCCGTCGGCGCGGAAACCGTGCGGCGGCGTGTAGAAACCAACGACGTCGGCTGGAACCGGAACCCCGACATCAAAAGTATACCATTCCGAATTGATGCCACGCGCCACCGGCGGACTATAGGACGAACTGTCGCCGTCGACCCACTCGGTCGTCAACGAGCCGGCGGTAAACCAATAAAAACCATTGGCCGCGCGCCAGACCCGCGGGATTAAACCATCTTCGTAGCCTAGATCGGTGGGAAACTTGAACGGAGACCAAGAGTTGAGCTTGGAGAAGATATTCTCCTCACCGTTAAAGTAGGCCGGAGCGATCGCGCCGGGAAAAGTCTCGAAATCGACAAAGACCTGGCTGCTGTCGTTTTCGCTCCAAACCCGTTCGTCGCCGCCCAGCTGCCACAACGAGACTTGGGCTTGCGTGGGGGTTGTCGACAGCGCTGCCGCAATGATAATTAGTCCTATGCGCACTACTTTACTCCTCGTTTTCGCCACCAAAGAGAACAACGATCTATATAGTTTGTACTGTTTAAGCTTACTTATTATAAAGGGTTTGAGCCTCAATCTCAAGATACTAGGCTCAAGCCTCAATCAACCTCAATCTCGATCTGCTGTATTTCCTTGTACCAAGACAGCGCGCGCCGCCGCCAACATCGCCCGCACATGGGCCATTGCCCGCCCCTTCACCAAAGCTGATCAGCGGATGCATCGCGTCCATCGCCCAACCCGAGGGCAATACCTTCCGCAAAAGCGGCATCCACTCCGGCGTGATCTCGATCGGCCACCACCAGCCGCCAAGCCAGCCGCCAAGCGATGTCGAAAAGCAGCGTGGCAGAAGCAGAGCGTGCCCGAGCGCGCTCTGCACCGCGTACAACACTCTGGTCCTCCTCGGCGACCAAAAGATGCGCCGTAGGTTTAGCGCACCCGCTGTTTTAGTTCGGTCCCACGCAGATCGCAGGCGGCGCCCCAGTAGTTGATATTGTTTGCGCAGACTTTCCACTTCTATCATACATTTCTCCAGAAGACATGCTCGACAACCGTGGATAATATATAATGGAAGCTTACCCGACCTGTCCGCATTGTAAGACCAAAAACGACGCAACGACGATATTTCTCTGCAAAGAAAACATCGGCGGCTGCGGCCGACTCTTTTGCCGCGATTGCTGCGGCGGGCTAACCACCGTGCGCTGCCCCCTTTGCCAAGAGCCCGAATTTACCGGGCCGGTGGTCGCGGTGGGGTGGGTGGCGCGAAAAGAAACAGAACATTGAAAAA
>LWDU01038961.1_pt2 | contig 17169 bp, 17 predicted proteins | sample 727161 | NCBI WGS metagenome assembly LWDU01 (sample SAMN04566230, study PRJNA314399) | hydrothermal vent metagenome | isolation source: deep sea hydrothermal plume seawater | place: Mexico: Gulf of California, Guaymas Basin | collected 2004-07-11
GTGATCCACACGATCGCGACGGAATTCGGCAAAATTTTTGACTTTCGACGGGCTCGGCCGGGCGACGAGTATCGGCTCGGCCAGGAAGCCAGCGGCCGATTGGTCGACTTTCGCTATTCGGTCAGCCCCGAGAAGAGCTTCTACCTCTACGCGACGGATTCGGGTTATCGGGTGCGCGAGGATCATGCCCAGCTTCGGGCCCAGGTGGCCAAGGTGGTGGGCCAGATCGACTCATCGCTCTATGGAACCATCAAGGAACTGGGCGAGCGCTCGCAGTTGGCGAGCGATTTCGCCGACATCTTTGCCTGGGATATCGATTTCAGCCGGAGCGTTCAGCCCGGGGATGACTTCGAGATCCTCTTTGAGCGCATGTACCGAACGAGCGCCGAGGGCGCAGAGGTTTACGTGAAGCCGGGTCGGATTCTGGCGGCGCGCTACCGCGGGCGAAATGGAGACTACTCGGCGGTTTATTTTGAAGGCGACAGGGGGTACGGGCGGTATTACCGACCCGACGGGAGTTCGGTGGAGCGCGCCTTCCTGGTGGCCCCCCTCAAGTTCAGCCGGATCAGTTCGTCGTTCAGCACGGCGCGGCGGCATCCGATTCTCGATGTTGTGCGCCCGCATCGCGGCATTGATTACGCGGCGGCCCATGGGACCCCCCTTTGGTCGGTGGGTGCGGGTCGAGTGATTTTCCGGGGCTGGGCCGGTGGCTCGGGGAATTTGGTGAAGGTCAAGCACCGCAACGGTTATGTCTCCTACTACGCGCACCTCTCGCGCTTCGAGCCCGGCCTCAAAGTCGGCTCGTCGGTGGAACAGAAACAGGTCATTGGGTACGTGGGCGATACCGGCCTGGCCACCGGGCCCCATGTGTGTTTTCGGGTTCAGAAGAACGGTCGCTATGTAAATCCCCTGGACATCTCGGCCCCAGCCGGCGACCCGGTCACCGAGCCAGACAGAGAACGATTCGAATCCGTCCGCGATCTGCTCCTTGCAGACCTCGGTACCGGGATGCAGATCGCCGCCGACGAGGCCCTCTGAGTAACGCCAGGCCGATGGGAATTGGCGTTCGTTGGGCGGCCCGAACCGCCCGCCGCCTGGCTGAATGACGCCCTTTGGGGCGCCCCGCCCGGTGTTTCGCTCGATACGTCGTCCCGTTGAAATACGAGCGCTAAGCTTGTTCGAACCCATGGGGGCGGATCAGCGCTCCGGGGGCGTGCAGGGAGTGAAGCGATGAATTTGGACGAACGGCTCGCCGAGCTTGGACGGCAGTTTGCCCATCGAGAGGTCGCTCACCGCGACGCTTTGGCCCAAGCGCGCGAATGCGCGCAGAGCCTGCATCGCCAAGTCGGGGCAGCTCTGGATTGCTTTCACACGGCGGCGGGAGACGGCGCGCCGCATATCCGGCTGACCCTGGGAGAGCCCCGGGTCGACGATAAGCACATCCACTCGGTTCAATTCGACCTCCGCCGGGGGCGTTGTCGGGGGATCGTGACGGTCAAGAGCCGCGGCGAGATCACCCTGGTCGGGCCGTTTCGTCAGGGCAAAACCGAAGGCCCCTGTCGGACGTTTCCTATGACGGCGAGTGAGACTCTGGAAAAATCCCTGGCGGAATTTCTCGAGGCTTTTATCGAAGAAGCGCTCAGGCCGTGATGGACTCTCCGGGGTCTTCGATTCTCTCTCGTCTAGGCACCGTTCGCGTCGGCACTTTGAGCCGGCCGAAACTCGAGGCGGTCGCACTTGCGCTCGAAGCCTATGCCGAGGCGGTCGAGGTCTGCGGACACGCGGTGGAGAGCGGCGTTTCCGAGCAGCCTGTGGGTTTCGCGGAAATAGTTCGAGGGGCGCGCACCCGGGCCCAGCGTGCCTACGCGGCGGGTTCGTGCGAACTCGGAGTGGGAATCGAAGACGGCTTGGTGGTGCTTTCGGAACTTGGCGGCGAGGTGCTCAATGTGGGCGCCGCAGTGGTCACCGACGGTGATCGAGAGGCGCTCGGCTTCACCTCCCTTTTTGCCTATCCCCCGGCCTGCGTCCAGCCCGCCTTGGAGGATCGAGCGCCCATCGGAGAGGTATTCGACGCCCTCTGGCGGGCCGAGAAAGGCGAGCCCGCCCCAGAGCCATCCGGGCGCTCGCTGGGTAATATCGGGATGCTCAGCCTCGGCGTTTTGCCCCGTAGCGAGTATGGGCGGCACGCCGTTGTCTGCGCGCTGGTCCGGTTTCTCCATCCGGAAATGTATCCATCGCCACTCTTTGGCGAGGAAAATTGTACGGCCGAAACGATCGACAAGGCACTGTCTCGGGGCTGAGGGGAACCATGGAATGAACGACCCAGATCAAAGAATCGATTCCCTCGAGGATTGCATCGACTATTTCCGGTCGGGCGAAACCCCCGAGCCGGATTGGGTGGTGGGAACCGAGCACGAGAAAATAGGAGTCTATACCGAGAGCGGCCTTCGTGTTCCCTACGAGGGCGAGCGGGGTATCGGCGCGCTTCTCGATCGAATCGCGCGGAGAGACAACTGGACGCCGGTCCGAGAGAACGGAAACGTTATCGCGCTGACGAAGGATGGGGCCAGCATCACCCTGGAGCCGGGTGGGCAGATCGAACTTTCGGGCGCCCCCCTAGCGACGATTCGGGAGACCTGCCGGGAGTTCAACACGCACGTGGATCTCGTGATCGAAGAGTCAAAAGATTTTGGAGTGAGCTGGCTCGCGCTGGGGGTGGATCCCTTTCACGGGGTTGAGGAAATTCCGGTGATGCCCAAACGCCGATACGACATCATGCGGAGCTATCTCCCCACCCGAGGCGCCCTCGCCATGGACATGATGCACGCAAGCGCCACCGTCCAGGCGAATTTCGACTTTTCCGATGAGGCCGATATGGCGATGAAACTGCGTACCGCCATGGGGTGCACCGCCATCGTTTCGGCGATCTTTGCTAATTCGAGTATTTCCGCCGGAGGGGAGAACGGATTTGCGTCGAAGCGTGTGGCGATCTGGCGGGAGACCGACCCGGATCGCTGCGGTCTGCTCCACTTCGTTTTCGAGGATGGGTTCGGCTACCGGGAGTACGCGGAGTGGGCCCTCGATGTACCGATGTTCATGCTGGTGCGCGATGGCCATGCCATTCCCGCCGAGGGGCTGCCCTTCCGCCGGTTCATGAACGAGGGGCTTGGAGAGCACCGTGCCCGGATCTCGGATTGGGATCTCCACCTCACCACGCTCTTTCCCGAGGCGCGCCTCAAGCGCATTATCGAGGTTCGCGGAGCCGACGCGGTTTCTCGGTCTCTGACCTGCGCGTTGCCCGCGCTCTGGAAGGGGATTTTCTACGACGCCAACGCCTGCCGGGCGGCGTGGAGCCTGGTGGAGAAAATGTCGGCCTCCGAACGCGAAGAGGCCCAGCTCTCGGTGGCTCGGGGAGGGCTCGCAGGGACGATCGGGGGGCGGTCGGCCCTGGAACTGGCTCGTGAATTCGTTGGGATTGCCTCGGAGGCCCTGAAGACCATCGGTAAAAGTCGGGGCATTGCGCCCGACGAAAGTCTTTTCCTCGATCCCGTCTGGGCGCAGCTGGAGACGGGAAGGAGCCCTGGGGAAATTCTGGTGGAGCGCTGGCGAGACGGCTGGAAGCAGGCTCCCGAGGGCTTGATCGAGTTTTGCAGCTATTGAAGGCCGGGACCGCGAACATCGTAGCCTGCAGGCTAGGGGGGCAGGGCAGTTTCGGCGATCCACAGGGGTACTACGGGGGTGGGGGAAATGAGATCTGAGTCATTCCGGTTGAGCTTTCATCTCGACGAGCACGATATTGCCTATTTCCGGGCACGTTTTCGCAACGCCAAGAAGGCCGCTCGGGGTTCCGACCCCGCGCAGGTCGTGGCTGGGGCGCGCGCCCTGATCGAAGAAATCCAAAACGCCAGAAAGGTGCCGAGCTTCATCGCGAAAGCGATTGCATCCATCGAGGATTTGGTCGAAGTCATCGAGGATAGGGACTACGCGGCCCCCAAACGCGTGGTCAATCGCGCGCTCGCCGCGCTGGCGTATTTTTCCGATCCCAACGATCTGATTCCGGACGAAATCCCCGTTCTTGGATTTCTCGATGACGCGATCATGATCAAGTTTGTCGAACGCGAATTTAGGCATGAACTGAGCGCCTACCGGAAATTCCGGCGTTTTCGCCGGGGGGCCGAGCAGCGACCCTGGACCGATGTGGCCCGGGCCCGCTTGCCGGGTCGGCTGCTCGCCGAGCGCGCGAAGCTGCGCGACGAAGTCACGCGCCGGGAAAAGACCGACCTTGATAAGGGCGTCACGAGAAGCGCGTGACGACCGGTAAGGGGCGACGGCGGTCGATGTGATCGCTTGCTTTGCGCGCCCTCCATTTCTCTTGTAGACCCTCGGCTTCTCGTCCTCGTGCTATGGCGTAGAGGGTGGGCGCCCCGTACCATCCGGGCAGTTTGCCCGGGCAGGCGGTGCGCGCCGTTGGGCTGCGCCGGAACCTTGAGGCGCCGACTTTGGATTTTCCGTGCGCGTGAGTCGCTGAACCCGAATATTTCGAACGGAGCAGAGCCGGATGACCCACGACAATGCCCCCGGAAGAGCATCAGAACACGCGCGAATTCTGATCGTCGGAAGTGGCCCCGCGGGCTATACGGCCGCGATCTATGCCGCTCGCGCAGGGCTCGAGCCGGTCGTGGTGGCGGGTTTGGCGTTCGGGGGCCAGTTGATGATTACCACCGATGTGGAGAACTATCCTGGCTACCCCGAAGGCGTGACGGGTCCCGCCATGATGGAAGACCTTCAAAAGCAGGCGGAGCGTTTCGGTAGCCGACTCATTTTTGAGGATGCGACTTCGGTCGATTTATCCGCACGGCCCTTCAGGGTCGAAACCGATGACGCGTCGTTCACGGCCGACAGCGTGATCGTTGCCACCGGAGCCTCGGCGCGTTGGCTGGAAATTGAATCCGAGCAACGCTTCGTCAATCTGGGCGTCTCCGCTTGCGCGACCTGCGATGGCGCCCTGTATCGCGACAAGGCGATCGCAGTGGTCGGCGGCGGAGATACCGCCATGGAGGAAGCGCTTTTTCTCACCCGATTCGGCACCCGGGTGACCGTGATTCATCGGCGCGCCGAATTGCGCGCTTCAAAAATCATGCAGCAGCGTGCGCTATCGCACGAGAAAATCGATTTCGCGTGGGACTCCGAAGTCGACGAGGTGCTGGGCGATGAATTCGTAACGGGTGTTCGCCTCAAGAACGTGAAAACCGGAGCGCTTCAGGAACTGGCCGTCGAGGGCCTCTTCATCGCCATCGGCCACCAGCCCACTACAGATCTTTTCAAGGGTCAGCTCGAGCTCGACGGCGCCGGTTACGTAAAAGTTCAGCCCGGAACGACCCGGACCTCGTTGGAAGGTGTTTTTGCGTGCGGAGACGTCTCGGACTCCATCTACCGTCAGGCGGTTACGGCGGCGGGGACGGGTTGCATGGCTTCCATCGATGCCGAGCGATGGCTGGCAGAACAGGGGATCGAATGAAACGCGACTTGAATAGGGGAACCCCTGGGCCATCCGGGGGAATCGAACGCGCGGAAGGGCAAGGCTGAAGACGAATGCCGTTGACTCGAGAGATGTTGGAGCGTCTGACGGATCGGTCAACAGATATTGTAGTGGCGACGGATCGCAAGGGTTGCGTGGTTTACTACAACGACGGCGCTTCGAAGAGCTTGGGACATGACCCGAAGGAAATTCTCGGGGAATTCGTCGGTGCGTTCTACCCCAGCGTCGACGAAGCCCGGCGGGTCGCTCAGGCGATGCGCGATCCCGATCAGTTCTCCCCAGGCGTTGTCGAGAATTTTCAGACCTCGTTCATGGCGGCGTCGGGTGAGGAAATCCCAGTCGCGATCTCGGGAACGCTGCTCTACGACGAAGACGGCGTCGAGAACGGCACCATCGGTTACGCCAAGGACCTGCGCGAAATTCTTCACAAGGATCAGCTGGCCACCTTGGGCGAAGTGGCCATCGGTCTATCCCATGAGATCAACAATCCCCTTGCGGTGATTCTCAACCAGATGGAAATGCTCGAGAGCGAAGTCTACAGCTTGGCCCAGGAGGGCGATTGTTCGGTGGAGGTCGAACGGATCGACGCGATCCGGCGGGAAGTGGCGCGAATCAGCGAGATCCTCGGCCGGTTGGGCGAGATGGTTCAACAGGACAGCTACGAGACCATCAACTATGCGGGGCCGGCTCGAATGATCGACCTGCGGCGTCGAGAGGCCCGAAGTCTGGAACGCGACGAACGTTTGAAGGGCTTGCGGATCCTTGTTGTCGACGACGACCGGGGGATCTGCAATTCGCTCCAGGAAATCCTCGAAGTCGACGGCTGCGATGTCGCGACCGCCCACGATGGAATCGAGGCGCTCGAATGCATCGCGAAGAACGAATTCGATCTGGTACTTTCGGATGTCATCATGCCCAACATGGATGGGCATGACCTTTACCTCAGCGTGCGCGAGCGCTACCCCGACCTTCCGGTTTTGATGATGACCGCCTTCCACTACGACAAGGATCACATCATCAAGCGGAGCCGAATGCAGGGTCTCGAAGGTGTAATTTTCAAGAAACCCGTAGATCCGGTCCGGTTGCGCGAGGTGATTTTCGAGACGGCTCGCGGCCGACAATCCTGAGCGGATTCGCGACCGGTGCGGTCTTGCCTCAAACCGGATGGGCGTCGGGCGTTCGCGCCAGGCAGATTCCCATGACTTCCCGGACACCGGCTCGGCGTAGAGCCTCTGCCGCCGATCCGAGGGTCGCGCCCGTGGTGGTCACGTCGTCCACCAGCCAGACCCGCGAGGCGGCGGGTTCACGCCGCGCCACAACGGCGAACGCGCCCACGACGTTGCGTCGCCTCGATGGGGCGTCGAGTCCGGCCTGGGGGGGGGTGTCGAGGACTCGGGCGAGCCAATTTGTCTCGACTCTGCTGTCGTGGAGCCGGGCGATTTCTCGGGCCAACAGGGCCGCGGGATTGAATCCGCGCTGACGGAATCGTCGAGGGTGAAGCGGGATGGGAACAATTCGGTCGGTGGCTCGGACCGGGGCTCGCCGTCCGGCCGCCCGGGCGAGCAAACGCGCCACACCGATTGCCGCGGGATCGAGCCCGACGAGACCACGGCCCGGATACTTGAATCGATGGACCCAAGTTCGGGCATCATCGCGCAAGGCCAACGCGGCGACGGTACGCCCCAGGCCTAGGGGGAGTGGCTGGGAGCACTGGTTGGGATCAAGCCATGGGAGCTTGTCGTGGCAGCGGCGGCACAAGATCGCGCCGAGTCCGGAATCGCCGCAATTCGCGCAGCGTCGGGGAACGAAAAATCCGATCAGGTCATTCAGGCTCACTGTCTGAAGGCTCCGCGGGACCGGGCCTGGGATCAAGGTGTCGAGGAGACCGCGCTCCAGCCTGGGGCAGCTTGTTGGTGGGCGCTGATATCGATCAGGGGCGCATCGCTCCAGAGGCGTTCCAGAGCAAACTCCTCCCGGGTGTCGGGTTCGAAAATATGAACGACCGCTTCGTTCGCGTCGATCAAAACCCAGCGGCCCTCAGAGAGGCCCTCCACGCCGAGTGGCTCCTGGCCCGCCTTGCGGAGGGTCTGGATGATGGACTCAGCGATGGACCGTACGTGACGGCTGGAGCGTCCGGATGTGATCAGGAATGTATCCGCGAACGCGCTGACTCCGCGCATATCGAGAGCCACCAATGCTTCGGCCTTCAAGTCGAGGGCGGCCTCGACGATGAGGTCCGTCTTGGGTGTGCCCTTGTCGTTCGAGGGTTGGGGGGTATTCATGTGGGGATGCTCCTAATCGCCATCGGGGCCAAGCTGAAACTCGTTAGCGGGTTCCCGGCGCGGCGCCTGCAGACGCATCGTTGTAGCACCCGCTGGACACGATGGCAGCATGGGCGGCCTGGGGGACCAGATGCTCGACGGAGACGCCCTGGCGGAGGCGCGCGCGAACACTTGTGGCCGAGACGTCCAGCGCGGTGATTTCGAGCTGGCGGATCCAGGTCCCCGCCCTGCGATGTCGGCCTGAGAGGCCATCGGGCGCGAGTTGGAAGTCCTCTCGGACAGACTCGGGCAGCCAGTCTGCGAGTCGTCCACCCGCGACCGGGGGCCGGGAGGTGACCGCGATATGGCACGCCGCGAACAGGGCCCCGGGAGATCGCCAGCTTCCCATTTCGCAGAACGCGTCCCTTCCGGCGACGAAAACGAGTTCTTCATCAGCAAATCGGCGCCCGAGGGTTTCGAGGGTGTCGACTAGATAGGAAGGACCCGGTCGCTCGACCTCGATGGCGTCGGCGCAGAAAAGGGGGTTGTCCCGCACAGCGAGTTCCACCCAGGCCATGCGTTGGTCGGCTGGAGCAATGATCGCGTCGCCTTCGTCTTTATGGGGCGGCCGGGCGCTCGGAACGAAAATCATGCGGGAGAGATCGAGTGCCGCGACGACTTCTTCGGCGGCGCGTAGATGTCCCGAGTGGATGGGATTGAAGGTGCCGCCGTAGATGCCGATCATCGTCCTTGCCGATCATCTCCTGACCAGTGTCAATCGTCGAGGATCACCATGTCGTCGCGATGGATGACTTCAGAACCGTTCGAATAGCCTAGCACCTGGGTAATTTCCTTTGCCGCCAATCCCTTGATGCGCTCGACGTCTCCGGAGTTGTAGGCCGAGAGGCCTCGCGCGCGCGCGCGACCTTGGGTATCGACGCACGCCACGGGGTCACCGACTCCAAACTCGCCTTGAACGCTCACAATGCCGGCGGGGAGTAGGCTGCGGCCGTCGTCCAGCAGGGCGCTGATCGCACCGTCATCAAGGCACACAGTGCCCCGAGTGTGCGTTGTGAACGCAAGCCAGTGCTTGCGGCTCGCCATCTTTTCGCCGGGCAAAAAAAGCGTCCCCACGGACTCTCCGGCTACGACGCGGCGGATTACGTTCGCTTGTCGCCCATTGCAGACCACCGTGGCGGCGCCCGAGAGAGCGGCCATGCGCGCAGCCTCAAGCTTGGTCGTCATCCCACCCCGGCCGAAATGACTTCCGGGCCCTTTCGCGGCGGCTTCGATTTCAGGCGTAATTTGCTCGACCACATCGAGAAGTTTCGGCCGGGGTCGACCGCTCACGGGAGGCTCGGCGTAGAGCCCATCGACATCGGTGACAATGATGAGAAGATCGGCTCCGATCAAGTTAACGATGGTGGCGGAAAGACTGTCGTTATCGCCAAAGCGAATTTCTTCGGTGGACACAGTATCGTTCTCATTCACGATGGGAACCGTGCCCAGGCGCAGCAACTCAAGCAGGGTGTGCCGCGCATTGAGGAAACGCTCCCGGTCGTGGAGTCCGTCTCGGGTCAGCAAAATCTGGCCGATCTGTCTTCGATGCCGGGCGAAGCGGCGCTGGTAGATATCGACAAGGCCGATCTGGCCCACCGCTGCTGCGGCCTGCTTCTCGGGAATCGAGTGCCCGCGGTGCGCCCAGCCCAGTCGATGACTTCCCGCTGCGATGGCTCCAGAAGAAACGAGAACGACTTCATGGCCGCTATCCACAAGTTCGCAGATAGACCGGGTCAGTTCGCTGAATTTCCGCGGACGCAGCTTTCCGTTTCGAGTGAGTGTGCTGCTCCCTACCTTGATGACAATTCGCCGGGCTCGGCTCTGGCATTCGCGCGCGGGATTGTGGTCCATCAGTCCAGTCTTTCGCGGTCGGTCTGATCGTCGGGAGCGGCCACTTTTTCCAACGCCATGGCCTGCTCGACAGAGTGGAGCATACTGCGAACCAGTTCGCTGCTGCCCTGGCCCGTGGCGCCCGAATGCCGGATCGGTCGCAGTCCTTTTTCGGCGAGCTTGGCCTCAAGCGCCTCCAGCGCCGAAGGGTCGCTCACGAGGTCGACCTTGTTCAGAACCAAAATTTCGTGGCGATCGGACAACTCGGGCCGATAGCGGTGGAGTTCACGGCGAATGGATTCGTAGTCGCTGAGCAGATCCCGCCCTTCGATGAGCCAGGCGCCGATGTCGAGAAGGTGGACGAGCACCCGAGTGCGTTCGACATGGCGGAGAAATCGATGCCCGAGCCCGGCGCCATCGCTCGCTCCCTCGATGAGTCCGGGAATGTCGGCCACGACGATTCGCGCATCACCGACTTCCACCACGCCCAACGAGGGCGTAAGCGTGGTAAAGGGGTACGAAGCGACCTTGGGCCGAGCCTCGGAGATGCGCCGAAGCAGAGTGGACTTGCCTGCGTTCGGAAAGCCCACCAAACCCACGTCCGCGAGTAATTTTAGCGATAAGCGGAGTTCGCGGGTTTCTCCAGGTCTTCCGCTGAGGGCAAAGTCCGGGGTCTGACGCGTGGAATTTTTGAAGCGAGCGTTTCCAAAGCCACCGTTGCCTCCGCGTGCCACGATGAAACGTTGGCCGTCTTCGGTGAGGTCGACCACGGGCAGATCGTCATCGGGACTGAGAACCTCAGAGTCCGGATCGGTGGCGTAAACAAGGGTTCCCACCGGAAGCCGAATTTCGGCGTGGGCCCCGCTCGCACCGGTTTTTCGCGAGGTACCGCCGTTGGCGCCGCTCGGCGCCCGGATTTCTGCGCGGCGCTGAAGATCGGTCAGGGTGTTGAGGTTTCGATCGGCGACAAGAACGACGTTGCCGCCGCGTCCGCCATCTCCGCCGTTGGCTCCGCCCAAACTGACAAATTTCTCGCGCCGATAGCCCACAGTCCCATTGCCCCCGGCTCCGGAAATTACGGTGACGGCGGCCTCGTCGACGAAGGGTTGGGGATTCTTCACGGGATGGCTCCTTGTGCGGGAGCGACTGAGTCCGAATGGAGGGGTGCGGGAAAAGTCATGGGTGCACCCACGAACACGCCCCCGAGAGCGGGCTCCGGGCGATTGGGGTTCAGGGAAGGCGATGAAGGCCGAGAAGGGAACTCAAGGCACGAACAACAGCGAAGTTCCCAAGCAGGTCGAAGGGTGTCGAAGTACGCCGTAGGGCGATACTGGGAAGGGTGAACTCGGTGAAGGGCGACGGACGAAGGGGAGTCCGCAAGGAGACGAAGCGTTTATTCGGCCGCGTCGATGTGCGCGAGCCTGCGACCACGAGACTTTCCGTAGCGCACGATGCCGTGGGTCAAGGCAAAGAGCGTGTAATCCTTGCCGCAGCCGACGTTGTCGCCCGGGTGAATCTGGGTACCCACTTGCCGAACGAGAATCGATCCCGCGGTCACCTTCTGGCCCCCGAAAACTTTCATCCCGCGCCGCTGACCGTTGCTATCGCGACCGTTGCGCGAACTGCCCTGTCCTTTTTTATGCGCCATCTCAAGCTTTCCTGTTCCGAGCGGGGAGCTGCACGTGCCAGCCTCGACCGCAGTTAATCGTCGATGGAATCGACCTGAATTTCCGTATAGGCCTGACGATGCCCTTGGAGCCGGCGGTACCCCTTGCGGCGCTTCATCTTGAAGACCCGAATTTTAGGATGCCGTCCCTGGGCGGTGATCGTGCCCGACACGCGGGCGCCTTCGACGACCGGCATGCCGATCTTCACCGACTCTCCGCCCCCCACGAGAAGTACCTGGTCGAGTTCGATCGGAGTTCCGATTTCACCGGGCAGATGCTCCACGCGAACGCGCGCCCCCGGTTCAACTCGGATTTGCTTTCCCCCTGTCTTGACTACGGCGTACATGTTCTTCCTCGATTCCCGGGTTGCTTCAAGAGCGCGGTAGTATCCGTGATTCCGCTTCATCGTCAAGCGGTTGAGCGTCTTCTTCCGGGCTCCCGGCGTCTGCGAGCACCTTTTCGTCCTCGGCCCGGGCCTCAGCGGACTTCGGCTCCGCACCCTGCTCATCCGCACCCTGCTCAAGCGACGCCGCGCTCGTCTCGGCGACCGGCCCCGGGCGATTCGCCGGGGGGGGCTCGCTCGGGGCATCGAGCGCGTCCCCTGGCATCGACCCGGGTTCGGGGGCAGCCGTAGTGAGGTCCAACCGGGGCCCTGGTGTGGCCGATGGCTCCAGAGGCGGTGTGGGTGTGGTCTGTGCCCCGAGGGGGATCGACGATGTCTCGCTGGTTGTGTGAGTGGCAGTCGCGCCCGAGGCCATGGGAGAGGGCTGAGCCTTTTCTCCGGTGTCGGCTGTGGCCGCTTCCAATTCGGCTGGGGCCACTCCTTCGGTCTCCGCGTGGGTCACCGCTTCATTCACCGGCACCGGCCCCATTTCGCCGACCGCCGCGGATTCATTCTCGTTGGAAGGTTGATCGGGCTGGGGTTCGGATCGAGACCGGTTGTCTGCCCGCCGCCCACGATCCCGCTGGCGGGAGCTGCGCCGCCCGCCGGAGCCGTTCTTCTGGCTTCGGGCCTCCTCTTCGGCGGCAATTTCAGCGGGGTCCCGCAGCCAGCGAAGGGGAATCGAAACCGGAGGTCCCTCGTCGAGGGCCTCGACCTCGAATTGTTCCTGGTGGATTCCGGGCCGGGCGCGGATCTCGATCGCTTGTCCGAGAGCTTCAGAAAGGGAGGCAACGGATTTCGCCTCGTTGCTGAGCAGCTGCTCGGCGACGCGCGGAGCCACAGTGATTGCAATTCGGCGCCCGCTGAAACGAGATAGGGAATTGCGGACTTGGCGCAGCAGGTTGTAGGTGACGGTTTCGTCGGAGAGCAGATAGCCCCGACCGTCGCAGTGGCCGCAGGGTTCGCAAAGCGTTTGGACGAGGTTCTCGCGGGTTCGCTTCCGGGTCATCTCCACCAAGCCCAGTTCGGAGATCTTGAGAATGTTGGTTCTCGCCTTGTCTTGCCGAAGCGCGTCCCGGAGGGCCCGATAGGTCTTCTCGCGATGATCGGCAGACTCCATGTCGATGAGGTCGATGATGATCAACCCGCCGATATTGCGAAATCGCAGCTGATTGACGACTTCCTTGACGGCTTCGAGATTGGTTTTGTAGACCGTTTCTTCAAGGTCGCGCTTGCCCACGAAGCGCCCGGTGTTGACGTCAATGGCCGTCAAGGCTTCGCATTGATCGACGATGAGCGATCCACCGGATTTGAGCCAGACCTTGCGCTCAAGGTTCGCGTGGATCTGGGCTTCCAGCCCCAGCTTTTCGAAGAGGGGTTCGAGGCCTTCGTGTCGATCGACTTGGGGCTTGGGCTCGGCGACGAATTCATCGATGAATTTCTTGACGGTCTCAAAGGTTTCGGCCTGGTCGACGATGATTCGCTTCGTATCGGGACCGGCAGCGTCCCGGACGATTCGGAGCGGAAGATCGGGCTCGCAATGAAGGACACAGGGCGCGGTCTTCTCGGCATGGGCGATCTGGATCGCCTGCCAGACGGTGTTCAAGTACCGTATATCCGCCTCAAGGTCGGCTTCCCGTACCCCGTCCCCGGCAGTGCGAATGATGAACCCCAGGTTCTTGGGCCGCAATCGGTCGACGATTTCGCGCAGGCGCCTGCGCTCTTTGTCCGAATCGATCCGGCGCGAGACACCCACTCGAGGCGACCAGGGTGTGAGCACCAGGTGTCGGCCGGGAATCGAGATGTTGGAAGTAATCCGCGCACCCTTGGTCCCGATAGGGGCCTTGGCGATTTGAACGACGATCTCCTGGCCTTCGGAAAGAACAGTATCAATACGCGGGGGTGGGTTGTGGCGCCCCCGGCCCTTTCCGCGGCGCGGGCCGGAATCCTGCTCGCCGCCCGTGTTGTCGAAGTAGTCGCCCACGTAGAGGAAAGCGGCTTTTTCCAGGCCGATGTCGACAAATGCGGCTTGCATTCCGGGCAGGACCCGGCTGACGCGGCCCTTGACGACGTTGCCCACAACGCTTTTCCCACGCTCGCGCTCGATGTGCACTTCGGCGAACTGGGATTGTTCCATCAACGCGACCCGGGTTTCCCCCGAGTCGACGTTGACAACGATTTCATTCTCCATTGAGTCGGTTGCTCTCTAAGAGCAGCCAAATACGGGTCCCGCTCTGCCCCTTGGGCACGCGGGAAATCGCGCTCGGCTTCTCCGGCCAGGTTCTCTGGCGTTGGCGAGCGATCTCAAGACGCTTCGAAAATTGATCCGCGGCTCAGTGCGCGGGGGCGGGGTGAGTTTTGGGCCGAGGGCCGCTCGGAGAGCGGCGCTCGTGAACGATAAAATTTTCTAATGTCTCGAAATCGATAAACAAATTAATTGCTCGCACAGTAGTCTCTAAAGATATTTCCTGGTTTGAAACGGTTGAAACTGACTGTGATTTCCGCGAAATCCCAATTGGGCGACACCCCCGCCGCCGTTCTTTTCCCGGAATTGCCCCGGCCTCGGATTCTGCTGCGACCTTCGATACCCTCATGCACTTCATAGGTCGCATGGGGGTCGGGGCCGCGAACGTCCCTAGCCGGATTGGGCAGGGGCTCCGAGTTCGGTCCCGCGACTCGGAGGTTCGCTCGCCGGGCGGCGAGCGGACTTGAGGCGCGGGTTGGACGTTGGGTCAGTTCCCTCCGTGCATAAAGTGAGCAGACAACGATCATGGATCTACCGCGCCGCGTCAATACGGACCCTCGCCGGGCTCTGCCTTCAATTCATCGGCTCACCGAGGCGTTGCTCGAAAGAAATTCGGAAATTCCGCGCTGGGCGGCGTCTGAGGCGGCTCAGCGGGTTGTGACGGAGGCTCGGCGGGTTCTCGACGCCCCCGCCGGGGGCGAAGAGGCACGGCAAAATGACCCCGGGGGGGATCAAATTTGGCTCGATCAAGCCCTCCGGTTGGCCCAGCAGATCGCCCGGCCTCGGCCCCAAACGGTCATTAACGCCACCGGGGTCGTGCTCCATACGAATCTGGGGCGTGCCCCTATGGCGCCCGGGGCCGCCGAAGCCGCGGCCAGAGCGGCCGACAGTTACACGGATCTCGAACTCGACGTCGAGGACGGGCGGCGCGGTGACCGGTTGGCCGGGGCCGCCGAGCGGCTCCGGCTCTTGACCGGGGCCGAGGCCGCCTATGTATGCAATAACAACGCCGCCGCCTTGGTGTTGGCGCTCAACACGCTCGCCGAGGGTCGAGAGGTGGTGGTTTCCCGGGGTGAACTGGTCGAGATTGGAGGCTCGTTTCGCGTCCCCGAGATCATGGAGCGCGCGGGCGTCCAACTGGTCGAGGTGGGCTCGACGAATCGCACCCACCTTCGCGACTACGCCGACGCGATCGGGCCGCAGACCGCGATGCTTCTAAAAATTCATCGCAGCAATTTCGAAATCCGAGGCTTCGTGAAGGAAGTGGGATTGGCCGAACTCGTCGGGCTGGGTGCTACCCACGGGGTTCACGTGGTTGAGGATCTGGGAAGCGGGACTCTGGTCGATCTGGGTCGCCATGGGTTCCCCGCCGAGGCGTTCGTGCCCTCGAGGCTGGCCGAGGGGCCGGATCTCGTGTGCTTCTCCGGGGACAAGCTCCTGGGCGGACCCCAGGCGGGGATCGTGGTTGGCCGGGCCGCCCCGATCGCGGCCATGAGGAAAAACCCACTCGCTCGCGCCCTGCGTCTGGACAAGATGAGCCTGGCTGCCCTCGACTGGACTCTGACCGCCTACCTCGACGGGCGAGCCGAGCAGCAAGTGCCCGTCCTGAAGCAGGTTCTATTGCCCCCAGAACTCCACGAAGCGCGAACCCGGGCGTTTGCCAAGCAGCTTCTCGAGGCCGCTCAGCCGCTCGGACCGACGGTGGAATTCGAGGTGGTTCGCGATCGAGTCCCCGTAGGTGGCGGCTCCCTGCCGGGGTTCGAACTTGAAAGCTGGGGATTGGCAATTCGCGGGGCGAGTCGTCTGCGGGGGAGCTTGCCTCCGATTCTTGCACGGGTCCGCGACGGAATGCTCCTGATCGACCTCCGTGCGGTGGATGAAAGTCAGACGCCTTCGCTGTTGAAGAGCCTGGCGGCTGCGCTCCATTGAAGGCCTTCGGCCGTTTCTGTAGTTTTAGACCGACATCGCGCTGTCAGCGCGAAGGATAACTTGGGTTGCACAAAGGGGGCGAATGGGTTGAGGAGAATGCAGCCCCAATATGCTTCGGAGAACGAGGCTGGCCATCTGCCACGACGCACGCCTCGCTTGATTGCTATCGGCGGAGGTAAGGGCGGCGTTGGCAAAACCTTCGTGGCGACGAATGTAGCCGTGAGCCTTGCCCGAATGGGACATCGGGTGGTGGCGATGGACGCCGACCTGGACGGTGCGAACCTTCACACCTGCCTGGGGGTCTCCAATCCCGAAGTCAGCCTTGCCGATTTTGTCGCGGGGCGCTTGAGTGAGCCCGAAAAACTTCTTATTCAGACCCGGGAATCCAACCTACTGCTCATTGCAGGCACCCATTCGAATCTCAATCAGCCCCAGCCCGACAAGGCTCGGCGGATTGAATTGTTGCGCGGACTGCGTCGTCTGGACGCGGACTATGTACTGATCGATTTGGGCGCCGGAAGCCAACCCCACGCGCTGGACTATTTTCTTGTGGCCGACGAGGGACTGCTCATCATGCGGCCCGAGCCGACCTCGGTGGAGAATGCATATTCGTTCCTGCGCGCGGCGTTTTATCGCCGGCTTCGCTTGGCTGCGCGGGGCTACGGTGTGCAGCAACTGGTTGATGAGGCCACCGACCAGCGCAACGAACGCGGCATTCGGACGCCCCACGATCTAATGCGCGAAATTGAGGCGCTCAATCCGGTGGAGGGCCGCCGCTTGATGCAGACCATGCGGGCCTTCCGTCCGCGGATCATCGTCAACGAAGCGCGTACGTCCGCGGATATCAAGCTCGGCTTCGCGGTGGCCAGCGTGTGCGAGAAGTTTTTCGGCTTCAAGGCGGATTACCTGGGTTACGTGAACTATCAGAACGAAGCGCGTGAGTCGGTCTCCGCCCGTCAGCCGTTATGCGACTACAAAGCGGACTCCGACGCTGCGGTTTATCTCGTACGAATCGCCGAGAAGCTGGCGGGTGTGCCCCTTGGCGGGAGGGCTGTTCGTTGATCGGCTTGGAAGAACTCGACTATTACGAAACGCTGGAGATTTCCCGGGACGCTTCCCTTGAGGATATCGATAAGGCACACGAGCTTCTGCGAGACACGTATGCGAGCGAATCACTTGCCCTCCATTCGCTGTTCAGCGAGGGCGATGCGTCGATCATGCGCGATCGAATCGATGAGGCCTACCGGGTGCTATCG
>LWDU01037951.1_pt1 | contig 17162 bp, 16 predicted proteins | sample 727161 | NCBI WGS metagenome assembly LWDU01 (sample SAMN04566230, study PRJNA314399) | hydrothermal vent metagenome | isolation source: deep sea hydrothermal plume seawater | place: Mexico: Gulf of California, Guaymas Basin | collected 2004-07-11
TCACGGCCGCGGAGCGTGATGCACCTGCTGCGCCGCCAGCAGCCCCTCATCGACGAGCCGCTCAACGGCATCTGCGGCATCCGAGACAGCAAGCGCGACCTCTTCGCGCGCCGAGGCCGGGAAGGGCTGCAGCACCCAGTCGGCAGGATCCTGACGGCCGGGCGGCCGACCAATCCCCACGCGCACCCGCGGAAACTCCGGGGTGTTCAGGGCCTTGGCAACATCGCGCACGCCGTTGTGTCCGCCGTGCCCGCCGCCGATCTTGAGCCGAACGGCGTCGAACGGGATGTCGAGCTCGTCGTGCACGACGACGACACGTTCGGGGGGGATCCCGTAGAACTGCGCGAGACCCGCAACGGGACCCCCCGACACGTTCATGAACGAGTTGGGCTTGGCGAGCACGACCTTCGGCCCGCCTGGACGCAGCCAGGCCTCGGCAACACGGGCGTTCGCCTTGTGCGAGCGAAAGCCTTCGCCGCGGCGAGCTGCGAGCTCATCGACAACGAGCTGCCCGATGTTGTGCCGGGTGCGCTCGTACTGCGGACCGGGGTTGCCCAGGCCCACGATGAGCCATACGTCACTCACGGCCGCGCCCTCCCGGCTCGGTCAGCCCGTCGGATTACTCCGAGTCGGTCGCAGCGTCCTCGGCAGCGTCTGCGGACTCCGCCGCAGCCTCGTCCTCAGCAGCCTCGTCAGCGGCTGCGGCAGCGGGCACCGAGACAGCAACGACGAGAACCTCGGGGTCGGTGACGAGAGTCGCACCCCGGGGAAGCGTCAGTTCGCCGGCGGTGATGCGGGCGCCCTCTTCGAGGCCCTCGACATCGACCTCGACGTGCTCGGGGATGTGGGTGGCCTCGACGGCGAGCGAAACGCTCGTGGCGTCGAGGTTGACGATGGTTCCCGAGAAGGACTCACCGACGACGACGACCGGGACGTCGACTTCGACCTTCTCGCCCTTCTTGATGACGACGAGGTCAATGTGCTCGATGATCTGGTGTACCGGGTCCTTCTGGACATCCTTGACCAGCGCCAGCTGGGACTTGCCAGCGATGTCGAGCTCGATCAGAGCGTTCGCGCGACGAACGAGCAGCAGCATCTGGTGGCCGGGCAGCGCAACGTGAACCGGGTCGGTGCCGTGACCGTACAGCACGGCGGGGATCTTTCCGGCAGCGCGCAGACGGCGGGCAAAACCCTTGCCGAAGTTCTCGCGGAGTTCGGCGTGGACGGTGGTGTCTTCAGACATGTGCATTCTCCTTGGGCAGGGACCGGGTGCTGATCTCAGCCCGGACGTCGGGGGGTTCGACTCAACCGCGAGCGCGTGAGGAACCCGAAAGGCCGCACACCCCCGTCGATAACGGATGCCGTGAGCAGTGCTGGGCGCACGCGCGAGCATCCCTCGCCGAAGTACAGTCCGCAAGTCTACCAGCGGCCCCGGTACGATGGTGACGGGCCGTGACGGGCCCGCTTTCCCGAGAGCAAGGACGGATCATGGACGCCCAGGTCACCTCGAACATTCTCGTCGCCGTGATCGGCATCCTCACCCTCGGCACCCTCGTGGGCGTCGTTGCGGCCTTCTGGTCGATGGGCCGCTCGGCCTACCGCAAGGAGTAAGGCGCGACGTTCCCTTAGGCTGACTGCGGCAACACCCGCAGACGCCCAGGGAGTGAACGTGACGGATCAGGCAGCGACGAGCACCGCGACAGCGAACATCGGAGTCGTGGGACTCGCGGTCATGGGGTCCAACCTCGCCCGCAACCTCGCCAGCCGTGACGGCAACACCGTCGCGATCTTCAACCGCAGCGCCGACAAGACCGAGCACCTCGTCGCCGAGCACCCCGAAGCGGGCTTTGTCGCCACGTTCTCGTACGAGGAGTTCGCCGCCTCGCTGACGGCCCCGCGCGCCGCGATCATCATGGTCAAGGCGGGCGCCGGCACGGATGCCGTCATCAACGAGCTCCTGCGCGTCTTCGAGCCCGGCGACATCATCGTCGACGGCGGCAACGCTCTGTTCACCGACACCATCCGCCGCGAGAAGGCAGTTCGTGAGACGGGCATCAACTTCGTCGGCATGGGGGTATCCGGTGGCGAGGAGGGTGCCCTCCTCGGCCCCTCGCTGATGCCCGGTGGCTCGGACGAGTCGTGGGTCACGCTCGGCCCCATCCTGACCTCGATCGCCGCTGTCGCCGAGGGCGAGCCGTGTGTCACCCACATCGGCCACGACGGCGCCGGCCACTTCGTGAAGATGGTCCACAACGGCATCGAGTACGCCGACATGCAGGTGATCGCCGAGGCCTACGACCTCATCCGTCACGCGACCGGCTACTCCCCGGCCCAGATCGCCGACGTGTTCGCCGAGTGGAACCGGGGCGAACTCGAGTCGTACCTGATTGAGATCACCGCCGAGGTGCTGCGCCAGGTCGATGCCGACACCAACCTGCCGCTGGTGGATGTCGTCCTGGACCAGGCTGGCGCGAAGGGTACGGGCGGGTGGACTGCCCAGACCGCCATCGACCTCGGCGTTCCGGCATCCGGCATCGCCGAAGCCGTGTTTGCTCGCTCGATCTCGTCGCACCCCGAACAGCGCTCGACCGCAGGTGTTCTGCCCGGGCCCGACGCGGATGCCGAAGCCTCCTTCGCCGACGACCCCGTGGCGTTCATCGAGAAGGTTCGTCGGGCGCTGTACGCCTCGAAGATCGTCGCCTACTCGCAGGGGTTCGACATCATCCGTGCCGGGGCCGCGCACTACGGCTGGAACATCGACCTCGGTCGCGTCGCTGCGATCTGGCGCGGTGGCTGCATCATCCGCGCCCGGTTCCTCAACCGCATCACCGAGGCGTACGCGCAGACCCCCGATCTGCCGGTCTTGATGACCGCCCCCTTCTTCGTGGATGCCCTCACCGGCGCTCAGAACGCGTGGCGGAACATCGTCGCCCTGTCGGCGGCGGCGGGCATCCCCGCTCCGGTGTTCTCGTCGTCTCTCGCGTACTACGACGGGCTGCGGGCGGGGCGGCTGCCGGCTGCCCTCATCCAGGGTCAGCGTGTCGACCGCGAGGGCACGTTCCACACGCTGTGGTCGGGCGACCGCAGCGAGATCGAGGCCGTCGACACCCACTGACCTCACCGAACACCGAAAGGCCGTGACCGACTCAGCCTCGGTCACGGCCTTTCGTTCGCGCAGTACCGTCAGATCTCGCGGACACTCCCCTTCTCAAGACGCAGGCGCCGATGAGCGCGGCGGGCGACTGCCGAATCGTGCGTCACCACGATGAGGGTCAGACCGTCCCGGTTGAGCCCTTCGAGCAGCTCCAGGATCTCGTCACGCATGTGCTCATCGAGGTTTCCCGTCGGCTCGTCGGCCAGAAGCACCCGCGGGGCGACGCGCTGTTGCTGCCCACCCGAGAGCTCGCCCGGCAGATGGTCGGCGCGCTCGGCCAGGCCGACCTGGGCAAGAGCCTCGGTGACTCGGCTGCCACGTTCGGCGCTGGAGAGCCCCAGGGGTTCCAGGCCCATGTCGACGTTCTCGTGCGCAGTGAGCGTCGGGATCAGGTTGAACCCCTGGAAGACGAAGCCCACCTCGGTCGCTCGGACACGTCCGAGTTTCGCGTTCGAGGCCTTTGCCAGGTCGACATCCCCGAGCTTGACTGCACCCGAGGTCGGACGGTCGAGTGCGCCCCGCATCTGGAGGAGGGTTGACTTCCCCCCGCCCGTCGGACCCTGGATGGTGACGAACTCGCCTTCGCGGATCTCGAGATCGACGCCCGCCAGGGCACGGATCTTCCGGTTCTTCTGCTGGTACTCGCGAATCACCGCTTGCAACGCGTAGATCGGCGATGGCGCTGACGATTCGATGGATGCCGTCGCGGGTTCCGTCATGCTCATGGGATTCTCCTGTTCGTTCGTGACACTTTCGTTCGTGACACTTTCGTTCGTGACACTTTCGTTCGTGACTGTGTTCATGTCCTTAGCCGACCGACCGCAGTGCTTCGGCAGGGCTCAATCGGGCGGCTCGCCAGCCTCCGAAGGCACCGGCGATCAGGCCGCCGGCGATGGCAATTCCGACCGCTGCGGCGACGACCCACAGCGTGATCGGCGCGTGAAGGACGATATCCGCCGCCTGCTGCGCCATTCCGCCGAAGCCTCCGCCCATCGGACCGCCCCCTTGACCGGGCCCCGCCTGACCGGTGGATGCGGCTGTCGACGAGATCGTCGGCGAGATCAGGTTGATGATCCAGATACCCGCAAGTCCGACCGCCAGGCCGATCGCACCGCCGATCAGACCCTGGATCACCGATTCGCCGGCGACCTGCCCGACGACCCGGCCATTGGACCATCCGATCGCCTTGAGCGTTCCGAACTCGCGCGTGCGTCGTGTCACGCCCGAGATCGTGAAGAGCACCGCCAATGCCAGCGCGACAGCGAGCACGAGGATCGACAGCCACGTACCGAGGTTCGTGATCAGCGACGAGGCGCTCGCGAGTGACGACGAGACTGTCGATGCCAGGTCCGACTGGGAGCTGACGGTGGCGCCGGCAACGCTGTCTTCGATTTCCGCTTGTACGGCATCGATCTGGTTGGCCGAGGTCGACTGGACATAGACCGTCGACACGACGTCGTCGAGACCGGCCAGTGACTGTGCGACATCGAGCGGGATGTATACGTTGGCCGCCGTGTCGGCGTCGCTGGAGGTCGAGGCGATGAGTCCGACGACCTCGACCTCGGAGCCACCGACATCGATCGTGTCCCCGACAGAGATCTCGTTTGTGGTCGCATAGCTCGCGTCGACGACCGCGACCAGTTCTCCGGCGTCGCCAGCTGCCAGCGCGCGGCCCTCCGAAACTTCGACCGCCGATAGCGGCCCGACAGCGGTGTCAGCGGGGTCGATTCCAAGGACGGTGAACGAGTCCAGATCGAAGGCGCTGCCGCCGGCACCGTCAGGACCGCCTGCCGGAGGCTCCCCCGACTCGCCCGGGCCGCCCTGCTGCATCTGCGACCTGTCAGGCATCTCACCACTGAACGTGATGTTCGTGAGCGAAAGCGCACCGGATGCTGCAGCAACGCCGTCGAGGGATGCAACACTCTCGACGGTCGAAGCATCCAGCGTCCCGCGCATGAAGTCGGCTGTGAGGCGCGACTGCGACACCGAGGTGGTGCCGTCGGTGGTTTCGCCTGCCTCACTGTCGAACTCGAAGCGCTGACCACCGCCCTCGCCCGGCTCTGCGGCGGCGCCGGTGACCGTCAGGTCGGTTCCGACGCCGTAGACGGATTCGAGCGCTTGCGCCTGTGCGTCCCGGACTCCCGCAGAGAGAGCGTTGACGACGATGACGAGAGCGATCGCGACGGCAAGGCCCACCGCCACGATGATCGTCTGCTTCTTGCGTCCAGCGAGTTCGCGACGCAGGTAGGTCCAATACATGGGTCTCCTTCAGCTCCGGATTGCAGCCTTCGGCACGAAGGTAGGGATGGTGTTGATGAGCCCGAAAAGGGATCTCTATGCCGAACCTATGGATCGCGCGCCGCACGAGACAGCGGAGTGGGCGTGATCTTCACAGACGGCGCATAGCTGGCTCCATAGGAAACCCATAGCTGGAGCATCACAATGAGTCCATGACATCTCCGGCTCCCGCCCTGCGCCGACCCGACGGCGCGGCCGTTCGCATCCTCGTCGTCGACGACGAACAGATGCTCACCGACCTGCTCTCCATGGCCCTGCGTATGGAGGGCTGGGATGTTCGAACCGCGGCATCCGGATTCGAAGCCCTGCAGGCCGTCCGCGATTTCGAGCCCGACGCGATGGTGCTCGACATCATGATGCCCGACCTCGACGGCATGGCTGTGCTGCATCGCCTGCGCCAGTCTGGCAACGACGTGCCGGTGCTGTTCCTCACCGCGAAGGATGCCGTCGCCGACCGGGTCGCGGGGCTCACCGCGGGCGGCGATGACTACGTGACCAAGCCGTTCAGCCTCGAAGAAGTCGTCGCGCGACTTCGCGGTTTGATGCGCCGCGCCGGAACGGCTACCCAGAGCGAGGAGGAGCCGATCCTGCGGGTGGGTGACCTCTCATTGAACGAGGACAGCCATGAGGTGGAGCGAGGGGGCGACGAGATCGAACTCACCGCAACCGAGTTCGAACTGCTGCGCTATCTGATGCGCAACCAGCGTCGCGTCGTCTCGAAGGCGCAGATCCTGGATCGCGTCTGGAACTACGACTTCGGCGGCAGATCCAGCGTCGTGGAACTCTACATCTCCTACCTGCGCAAGAAGATCGATCAGGGCAAGGAGCCGCTCATCCATACCGTGCGTGGCGTCGGCTACATGATCAAGGCGCCGACACAGTGACGGATTCTCGTCGGGGCGGATGGCGACCATGGGGCCTCGAGGGGCGCCTGGTCGTCACGATCGTCGCGGTCGTGGCCCTGATCTTCGCCACAGTCAGCATCGCCACGGGCGCGATCCTCGGCTCGATTCTGCAGTCGAACCTCGACAACGAGGTCACCGAAGCCACGGCCAAGGCGCTGCGAACGGTACACGATGCACCCCAAGTAGCCGCGGGGACCGAGGATGCCGCCGCGCTCCTGGCCTCGGGACCCTTCGAGCCGGGCTTTCTCATCGTTATCGAGTCAGCCTTCGGCTCCGTCACGGGTGGCTACATCGACGCCGACGGAACCGCGTCGTCCCTGAACGACTCTCAGGTCGCCCAGATCGTGCAGCAGCTGGGCCAGCCGGGCGAGGGCGGCCCCGTCCGCGAGATAACGATCGACGGTGTCGGCACCTACCGGATGCTCGCACTCGGCGGCGGGAGCTTCGCGATCGCATCGGGCCTGCCGGTCAGCCAGGTGACCGAAACGCTCACGCAGATCGCAACGACCGTCGCCCTGCTGACAGCGGGGGGTCTTGTGCTTCTCGGGCTCGCCGTCACGGTCATCGTGCGACGGAGTCTGCGGCCGCTTCGCGTGGTAGCTGACACCGCCGAGCGTGTTGCGAGTGTTCCCATGGCTGAGGGCGAGGTCTCGATCGCTGATCGCGTTCCGGCATCCGAAACCGATGAACGCACCGAGATCGGTCGGGTCGGTCACGCGTTGAACACACTCCTGGATCACGTCGACGCGTCGCTGGAAGCCCGCCAGCGTAACGAAGAGCGGATGCGTCGGTTCGTCGCCGACGCGAGCCATGAACTGCGCACGCCGCTGGCCTCGATCCGCGGATACTCCGAACTCTCGCTGCGCGATCCACAGCTGAGCGAGACTACCGAGTCGGCCCTGTCCAGAATCCAGGCGCAGTCGCTGCGGATGACGCGGCTCGTCGAAGACCTGCTGCTTCTCGCGCGTCTCGACGAGGGCCAAGAGCTCGTCTACGGGGTGGTCGATCTCACGCAGCTCGCCGTTGAAGCGCTCGGCGATGCGCAAGTCGCCGGTCCCGAGCACGTCTGGCTGCTGGAGGTCGATGAGGAGCCGGTGACCGTTCCCGGCGACTCCGCTCGGCTGCAGCAGGTGGTCGTAAACATGCTTGCGAACGCGCGGACCCACACACCCGCGGGAACCGAGGTCACACTATCGGTCGGCCGAGAGAGCTCACCGGCCGCGGGCGGGCCAGCCACGGATGCTGCGGTCATCCGTGTCCATGACAACGGACCGGGGATCGAGCCTGCCATCGCCGACGAACTGTTCGAGAGGTTCTCACGCGCCGACAGATCACGAGCCCGGCAAACCGGTGGCACCGGGCTGGGTCTGTCGATCGCGCGGGCCATCGTCCACGCTCACCACGGTGAGATCTCGGTGGAGAGCAGGCCCGGAGACACCACGTTCACGGTGCGGCTTCCGCTTCCGACGCACGCCGACCGGACTGGCCCCGCGGCACGGGCTGCAGCTCAGTAGCCGCTGAAGGCGTCAGTCGTCACCGACTTCGCCCGCTCGAGGGCCGGCGCGAGGTCGGCGATCAGTCGCGGCGGCCCCGAGATGGCAGCGTGCCGGGCGTGCAGGTCGGGAACGACCTGCAGCAGACCTGGTGCGTCGAGGCGCACTCCGCGCGCCCACTGCCAATTCTGTGGCAGTGGGCCCGGGTCATCGCGCGTGAAGACCACGACGGGGACGCCGGATGCCGCGATGTCGTCGCGGAAAGCCAACTCGGCAGCCTCGGAGGCTACGTACACCAGAACGATGTCGCGGTGCTGCCCACTCGCTTGCAGATGCCGCAGCTGCGACACGAACGGGGTGATACCGATTCCGGCGGCGACCATGAGGAGGGGGGTTTCGGCCCGGTTCGGGAGCACGAAGTCTCCCCAGATGCCGGTGACTGCCAGGGATGCCCCGGCATCGACCTCCGCCAGCGCGCGCTTGTAGGAGCTGGGCGCGGGGCCGCCGGAGCCTGCCGGGTACTCCCGGAACGCGATACGGATCGCGGGAAGGTCTTCGGGGGCCGACGCGATGCTGAACTCCCGGCGCGTGCCGCGCGCATCCGGCCTGCGGTGCGGGACGTCAAGCTCGAGGTACTGCCCGGGGAGGAAGTGGATGCGGCGCTTGGCGGTGAAGGTCAGCATTCGTACCGTCGGGGTGATCATCTCGCGCGAGTCAAGGGTCAGCCGAACAGCAGCCCGCACCGAGAACGCGAAGGCAACCAGGTTCCCCACCAACAGGGCACGCTCCTGTCCCAGGGTGATTTCGCCGAGCGAGATCGGCCACCCGGCGAGGACACCGACGACACCGGCGACAAGGAACTGCTGCCACCGCCGGGGTGGGAGGGTGAGCGGCTCCGACAGCATGAACACGCCGAGGAAGAGGAACGGCGAGGACCACAGCAGCGACCAGAAGATCGTCAGCGCATCGACGGCGAGCCCGGCAGTCTGGTACTGGATCGAGGTGCGCGCGAAGCCGACCGCGACGGCGACAAGCAGGAACACCAGAACCATGCGGATCTTCTCGGTGCGCCACAGCACCGCCAGACCGAGAATGACGACGGGAGCTGCGAGAACCGGCGTTCCCACCCACCACGCCGATGCGCCGAGCGCCGGAATCCAGATGCTCACGATCGTGAGAACTGCAGCGCCCACCGCGGCAGGGTTGAAGATGTGGCGGCCCCGCCAGGCCAACAGATACTTGGATGCCGCGGCCACGGCTCCTGCCAGCGCGACACCGACCAGAGCGACCGGTTCGAGAGTGGGCCGCAGGACGAACAGCAGGATGAACGCGGTGATCACCGAGGACTCAAGCCGAAGCGACTGCCCGATGATCCGGTGCGCAACGACATCGACGATGCCGCACGCGACAGCAAGCACCGCGAGGGTCGCGAGCAGCTCCAGGGGGCTGGGTGCCACGAGGCCGAAGAATGAGACTCCGAACGCAACGACGGTCAGGCCGAGCAGCGCCAGGAAGACCATGCGATACATCGAGACCTTGCCGAGCACCGCGAACACGCGGTTCCAACCTGCGGTCAACCATCCGATCATGTGAACAACTCTGCCCTACACCGCTCCGTCCCGAATCCGGGAGACCATTCGACGCGGCCGACCGTCGTCATCCGCACCCACTCGACGCCCCACCGATACGCGAGCTCCGCGCCCCCCTCGAAGAACAACGCGGTAGCCGCAGCGTCAGCCACCATCGCGGTGGGGGCTACAGCCCAGGTCGCCGCGACGGTTCGAACCGGCACACCGGTGCGCGCGTCGAGCACGTGGTGAAGACCATCGCCCCAAGCCCGCCGGTTCGTCGCCGAGGCGCACAGCGCGGCATCCTCGAGGTCGACGACACCGATGATCCGCGTCGGGTCGTACGGATGCTCAAGACCGATCCGCTCACGCACACCCGAGCGGCGCACGTCGCCACCGGCATCGACAGTGAGTGCGCCCTGCTTCTGCCCCTCGAGGTGATCCAGCACGAGATCGACGAGGCGACCCTTTCCGATCGCGCCGACGTCGATGAGAGCCGGTTGCGAGAGCGTCAGCGCGCCGTCGTCGATGGAGACAAGTCGCCGCCAGTCGGCTGGGGCGTTGACAGGGGCGCTCTGACGGAGCGAATAGGACCTGTCGTAGCCGAGCGCTTCGAGCGAGACCCCGACGAGCGGGTTCACCGCCCCACCCGTTGCAGCATCAAGGTCCGCGTAGATCGTGAACATCGCCTCGGCGTCGGCGGGTAGCGGACGGGAACCCCCGGACGCGAGAGCGCTGACGGTTGAGTCCTCGCGAAAGCGCGACCACTCGCGGTCGAACTCGTCGATCATGACGAGGACGGCGGCGCGTTCGTCGTCAGTGAGGGGCTCGTGAGTATCGATCGCCCACTGCGTTCCGATCGCCTCGAAACGCCAGCCCGGGCGCGGCCCCCCGGCGACGCGGGCTTCGTCACTCATTGGGCCGACAGGATCAGGCAGCGGCCTCGGCCTTGATGAGCTCGACAGCCTGCATGAATCCACCGCTCGTCAGCGAGGATCCCGACACTCGGCTGACCGAAACGTCATCGAGGCTCTTGCCCACCACCTCGTCGGTGATCCCGCCGATGAACTGGGACTGGTATTGCTCGGATTCGCGGGCCTGCGGGTCGCCGGTGACCTCAACGTCGGTCACGGTGTCGTCTGCAATCGTGAGGGTAACCGTGACCGTCTCAACAGATTCAGGCGTCGCGTAGGACCCCTCCGCCGTGTACGTGCCGTCGGCATAGCCGCCGGACGAGCTCGATCCCGAACCCGCGTCAGTTGTTCCGGCATCCGTCTGTGCGGAGCCGGTGTCGGCGGCTGTGGTCGCGCCGCACCCGGCAAGGCTGAGAGCGCCGGCAACACCCACGAGGGCGACGCCCACGCGTACGGGGCGGGAGGGGGTGCGAATCATGAGCAGTCCTTCCTAGAGGTCGTCTCCGCCATCGTTGCTTTCATGCCTATGCATAGGCTTTGAGGCGGCGACGAACGCGGAGAGATCTCGGCTCAGGCGGCGCCGTCGAACATGCTGGTGACCGAGCCGTCCTCGAAGACCTCGCGGATCGCACGCGCCAGCAGCGGTGCGATCGGGAGCACGGTGAGGGTCTCCCAGCGCTTGCGGTCGGGGATCGGGATCGTGTCGGTCACCACGACCTCATCGATTGCCGCATCCTGGAGCCGTTCGCTGGCCGGGTCGCTGAAGACCGCGTGGGTCGCGGCGACGATGACGCGCTCGGCGCCGTTCTTCTTCAGCGCCTGCGCGGCCTTCACGATCGTGCCACCCGTGTCGATCATGTCGTCGACGAGAAGACAGACACGACCGTCGACCTGGCCGACGATCTCGCTGACCGTGACCTGGTTGGCCACGTTCGGATCGCGACGCTTGTGGATGATCGCCAGCGGCGCGCCCAGGCTGTCCGACCAGGTGTCGGCAACGCGCACACGTCCGGTATCCGGCGAGACGACGGTGAGTTTGGCGCGGTCCTCGGGCGAGAGGTTCTCTTCGAAGTACTCCAGCAGCACCGGCTTGGCGAAGAGGTGATCGACAGGCCCGTCAAAAAACCCTTGGATCTGGGCGGCGTGCAAATCGACGCTCATCACCCGGTCGGCGCCGGCAGTCTTGACGAGGTCGGCGACCAGACGCGCGCTGATCGGCTCACGCCCGCGACCCTTCTTGTCTTGGCGGGAGTACGGGAAGTACGGCGCGACAACGGTGATCCGCTTCGCGGACGCCCGCTTGGCGGCATCCAGCATGATGAGCAGCTCCATCATCCACTCGTTCACGGGCGGACCGAAGGACTGGATGAGGAACAGGTCGCACCCGCGGATCGAGACCTCGAAGCGGGTCAGGATCTCGCCGGAAGCAAACGTGCGGTACTCCGTCGGGACGAGATTCGTGCCGAGCGCCGTCGCGACGTCGTCCGCGAGGCTCGGGTGCGAACGGCCGGATGCAACGACCAGGCGCTTCTTGGTCTTGGCGACCAGGCCGGGAGCGATACCGCTATCCCTGTCGAGATCAACCGTCTTGTTCTTGCTCGCCATCGTCCGCTTCCTGTGCGGACCGGGCCCGCGCGGCGACCTCGGCGGCGGCTGTTCCCGGTCTGTTGTTCTCGACCCATCCCTCGATGTTGCGCTGAGGGGCAACGCTCAGAGCCAGCGCACCGGGAGGGACATCCTTGCGGATGACGGCACCGGCACCGGTCTTCGCACCGTCTCCGATCCTAACGGGCGCGACAAAGACGTTGTGCGACCCGGAGTGGACCTCGTCACCGATCTCGGTGCGGTGCTTGGCGAGATCGTCGTAGTTGGCCGTGATCGCCCCGGCGCCGAGGTTGACGCCGCGCCCGATTGTGGTGTCGCCGATGTAGGACAGGTGCGGAACCTTGCTCCGCTCACCGATCGTGGAGTTCTTTATCTCGACGAACGTACCGACCTTGCTCTGGGCGTCCAGCGTCGCACCCGGGCGCAGGTAGGCGAACGGGCCGACAGTGGCGCCGCGGCCGATGACGGCCAACGTCGCGTCGGTGCGGGTGACCGTCGCGTTCTCCCCCACCTCGCAGTCGACGAGCGACGTGTCGGGTCCGATCGTCGCCCCGCGCTCGACAGTTGTTGCGCGCAGGACGTGCGTGTTCGGCAGCACCGTGACGTCGGGAGCGAGCGTGGCTGTCACGTCGATCCAGGTCGTGGCCGGATCCAGGATCGTCGCACCCTCGAGCTGCCAGCGACGGACGGTCCGCGCATTGAGCGCGCGGGCTGCTTCCGACAGCTGCACCCGGTCGTTCACGCCGAGCGCGTCCTGCGCCGCCGGAGCGTTGGATGCCGCGACGACCTCGCCCGCGGTGCGGAGGATGCCGATGACGTCAGTCAGGTACTTCTCGCCCTGCGCGTTGGCCGTGCCCACTGAGGCAAGGCTCGTGCGCAACTGCGCGGCGCGGAACACATAGATTCCGGTGTTGATCTCCCGCACCGAGAGCTCGTCGGGCGACGCATCCTTCTGCTCGACGATGCGTTCGACCGCCCCGTCGGCACCACGGATGACGCGGCCGTAACCCGTGGCGTCGTCGAGCGTCGCGCACAGCAGCGTGGCGCATGCAGCCGCAGCGCGGTGACGCGCGAGCAGCCCCTCGACGACGCTGACCTCGACCAGGGGCACATCGGCGCTGAGCACCAGCACGTCGCCGTCGAAGCCGTCGAGCGCGGCCAGGGCCAGTTCCACCGCGCGACCGGTGCCGGGGATCTCGTCCTGGTCGACGACATCAACTCCCGGAAGCAGGCCGGTCACGGCATCCGCCACCAGATCCCGCTCGTGACGGACCACGACCACCGCACGCTCCGGCGCCAGTGCCGATGCGGTGCGCAACACGTGGCCGATCAGCGGAAGCCCACCGATCTGATGAAGGACCTTCGGCGTGGCGGACTTCATCCGCGTCCCCTGGCCTGCCGCCAGAATGACGACGGCGACGGGGGTTGGGTTCTCAGCCATGCTCCGCCGCCAGGACTCGAACCTAGACTTCACAGCTCCAAAGGCTGTCGTGCTGCCATTACACCACGGCGGACCGGCGCGTAACGCGGCCGCGAACCAGTCTGCCAGAGGACGAGTCGGCCGGGATAATGGCCCCATCAGTCGAGATAATGGCTCAGTGTCCGCAGAATCCGACGAAGTCGACCGCATCGTCGGTGCCTGGAGTGCCCAGCGGCCCGACTTGGACTTCTCTCCACTCGAAGTTCTCTCGCGGGTGGACCGCCTTTCCCGCCACCTCGACCGGGCACGCCGCGAGGCCTTCCGCCGTTCCGAGCTCGAGCCGTGGGAGTGGGATGTGCTGTCGGCACTGCGACGGGCGGGCGAGCCGTTCCAGCTGAGCCCGAAACAGCTGCTGCAGCAGACACTCGTGTCCTCGGGCACGATGACCAACCGCATCGACAGGCTCGTCGGTCGCCGGCTTGTGCGGCGTGAGTCCGATCCGGGCGACGGACGCGGCATCCTGGTGACCCTCACCGACGAGGGACGAACCCGTGTGGATGCCGCCATCACCCGTCTCGTGGACGCTGAAGCGGTGCTGCTCGAAAGCCTCTCCCGCGCCGACCGTGACCGCCTCGCAGCCCTGCTGCGCAAACTCTCCCTGGGGTTCGATGTCTGACAGAGAAGACGGATTCATGGACGCCGGTTCGCCCGAGACTCCCGCCACCGGAAATCGCGATGGGGCGAGAACAGGGGGCTGGCACGACTGGTTCGATGTCCGGTTTCGAACACCGGCTGCGGTGTACGGACTCATCGTCTACTCGGCGCTCTTGATGATCACGTCCGATTACGAGACCGATGTGGCCGAAGTGGTCGTGTCATCGGTAGCCACGCTCATCGTGTTCTTCATTGCCCACGTCTTCGCCTATACGCTCGCCGACCACGGCAAGCATCCGCTGGGCACAGCCACACGCTACGCGTTGACACACTCGGCTGGAATGCTGTGGGCAGCAGTGCCGCCCACGCTTGCCATGGTGATCGCCGGGGCCGCGGGGAGGACCGCGGATGACGCGTCGGCCTATGCGCTGTGGGTCACGATGCTGGTGCTCGCGTTCCTCGGCTACGTCGCCTATTCCCGCACGGGCGCCGGAATCGCCAAGCGCATCCTTGGTGCCACCGGAACCGCCTTTCTCGGCGCCTTCGTCGCGATCCTCGAGTACGCCTTCCACTGAGCACCGGCTCGCTGGAGCGACGGGGCGGGCGGCATGCTGTGTCGCACTGTCCGCGTAGCGTGGGGGCATGATGAGTGACGACCAGCAGCCATTTCACGACGCGCCACTTGACGCCGCGATGTCGGAAGCTCTCGCCAACCAGGGCCTGCGCATCGAGCAGATCGACAACGCCACGAGGGTGCAGAACGATCCGTGGTTGTCCGCGGTCGCTCGCGGGTTTCTCGAAGACGAGCCGGTCGAGGTTCGCCGCGAAGCCTTCGTCGGACACACCGCTCACCGCCGCAAGCTCGGCGTCTACGATGCCACCTGCCCGCAGCCCGAGATTCCGGTCGCGACGTTTGCGTCATGGCCCACCGAACTCACCGTCCCCGGTGGCACCGTCCAAGCCAGCGCCATCAGCTCGGTGACCGTTGCACCGACGCACCGGCGGCGCGGCATCCTTCGTTCTGTGATGGCGGGGGAGCTGCGAACCGCCGCCTCGCTCGGGCTGCCGGTGGCAGCGCTGACCGTCAGCGAGTCGACCATCTACGGCCGGTTCGGGTTCGGTGCGGCAGCCGCCGCTGCGAACTGGGAGATCCGCACGCGGCGTGCCGGGTGGATCGGACCCGAGGCACCGGGGCGCGTGGACTTCGTTTCCCGCGACCAGGCGCGAGAGGTCGCCGAAGCCCTGCACGAGCGCGTGCGCGTCACCTCCCCCGGTGAGATCGCTCTTCCCGGAGGACATCTCAATCGGTTCTTCGGCACGAGCCCCGATGCCGAGAAGGCCGAGCGGCTGCGCACCATCCAGTACCGCTCGCCCGCGGGTGAGGTTGATGGGCTTGCGGTCTACCGCGTGGTCGAGAACCCCGACGACTTCAGCGAGTCGACGCTCGAGCTGTCGTGGCTGCTCGCCGCGACCGACGATGCGTACGCGGGCCTGTGGCGGTTCCTCCTCGAGATGGATCTCATCGCGCTTCTGCGCGCATCAGAACTCGGCCTCGACGAGCCCCTATGGTGGATGATCGCCGACCAGCGGGCCGCGAAGATCACCGTGACCGACCATCAATACGTGCGCATCCTCGACGTGCCGGCAGCTCTCACGAGCCGACGCTTCGGCGCCGCGGACACCATCGCCCTCGAGGTTGACGACTCGCTGGGGATCGCGGGTGGCACGTTCATCGCGACGACGGATGCCGAGGGTCGCGCGACAGTTGAGGCAGTCGATGCTCCCCCGGCCGGTGTTCCCCTGCTGCGGCTCGGCGTACGCGAGCTGTCGTCGCTGTTCCTGGGAGGCGTGTCGGTGTCGACCCTGGCCCGTGCCGGTCGAGTCGAAGCTGACGATCCGACGCGGATCGCACGCGTTTTCCAGACCGTCGAGTCCCCCCGATTGAGCTTCTGGTACTGACGCGCGGCTGAACCCCGCGCGGCGCCTAGCCTGGAAGGGATGGCACATCTTCTCGGCGCTGAGTCGCTGCACCTCGAGTTCCCCACGAAAGTGGTTTTCGATTCCGTGACCCTCGGCATCGCCGAAGGTGACCGAATCGGGATCGTCGGACGAAACGGCGACGGCAAGTCGAGCCTGCTCGCCATGATCGCCGGCCGCCTCGAACCGGATGCCGGCAAGGTCACCGTCCGTGGCGGCACCCGCATCGGTGTCGTCGACCAGCAGGACACCCTCGATGACAACCAGACGGTGGGACGAGCGATCGTCGGCGACCTCGACGAGCACGAGTGGGCAGGCGACGCCCGCATCCGTGACGTCCTCGCCGGGCTGGTCACGGACCTGGACTGGAACGCTCCCCTCTCGACCCTGTCGGGCGGTCAACGGCGCCGCGTCGCCCTCGCAGCAGTGCTCATCGGCGGCTGGGACGTCCTGATCCTGGACGAACCGACGAACCACCTCGACGTGGAGGGGATCGCGTGGCTCGCCGCACATCTCAAGAAGCGGTGGACAGCGAACGCCGGGGCGCTGCTGGTTGTGACCCACGACCGGTGGTTCCTCGACGAGGTGTGCACCCTCACATGGGAGGTGCACGACCGGATCGTCGAACCGTTCGAGGGCGGCTATGCGGCCTATATCCTGCAGCGCGTCGAACGCGATCGCCAGGCTGCCGCCATCGAGGCACGTCGACAGAACCTCGCGCGCAAGGAACTAGCCTGGCTGCGCCGCGGCGCCCCGGCACGAACCTCCAAGCCGAAGTTCCGCATCGATGCGGCCAACGCGCTGATCGCGGATGTCCCCGAGATCCGCAACTCCACCGAACTGCAGTCGCTGGCAGTCACCCGCCTTGGCAAAGACGTGGTCGATCTGCTGGATGCCTCGGTGAGTTTCGATGGCCGCGAGATCCTCCGAGACATCGAGTGGCGCATCGCGCCGGGCGAGCGGACCGGAATCCTTGGCGTCAACGGCGCCGGGAAGTCTACCCTTCTCGGGCTCGTCGACGGCAGCGTCTCTCCCACGGGCGGCCGGGTCAAGCGGGGAAAGACCGTGCGGGTGGCAACCCTCACGCAGCGTCTCGACGAACTCGAGCAGCACCTGGCCGACCCTGTACGTGTCGTGATCGGTGGGCTCCGCACCAGCTACACGATCGGTTCCG
>LWDU01000193.1_pt1 | contig 17161 bp, 27 predicted proteins | sample 727161 | NCBI WGS metagenome assembly LWDU01 (sample SAMN04566230, study PRJNA314399) | hydrothermal vent metagenome | isolation source: deep sea hydrothermal plume seawater | place: Mexico: Gulf of California, Guaymas Basin | collected 2004-07-11
TAGGGGTTTATAAAACAATGTTTAGCGGCAATATATGCCACGTTTTTTTAATTTTATATGTATTAATTACCTCATTAGATTGATTAATATGTTAACACTTCCTGATATATCCACTCTAAATTTAATTTGAGCAGTCGCCGACACCTTTAAATACCCCTTTTTTTCCCGATTTCTTACACAATGTCATAGGTATGACATGCCCCCTAGGATTGACAAAATTACCCATATAAGAATGTTACTCTGATTCTCTAAAAAAGAGGCTGGGCGATACCTTTATATACAAGTCTGCCCCCTAGGCTTTACGTACATAACTGTAAATCGGAAAACCTAACATTAGTCCAGCCTAACGGTCTAATGATATAATATCACTGGTTTCCCACAGAATCGTAAAAGCATTTTTTTTGCGTTTTTATTTACTTGTTGTAGGCGTAAACTTGGGGATTATATATCTTTTAACATATCAAAATGACCGAAATCATGGGAAACCAGTAATATTTATATAGGGCTATATCCTATAATATAATGGATACAATGGCAAATTTCATGATACAAACACACCCAGATAGAGATCAATTCCATTCTAAAACTAAGGATAGAATAGAATTACTCAAAGGTAAAATATGTAAATGTGGAGAAAAACGTATTAAATCATTATTATTACAAAATAATGGTACCATATCTTGTTATAATTGTAAGAAACATAATAAGAAATATAACTACGAAACATCGGGGATCATGCAGAGAAATACAAGACTGCATTATGATGAGATAACTGCATTACAGGGATACTGTTATAATAATGGGTGTACCGAAAGACGCCCCAAAACTTTAATGGTTATTATATTCAAGGATAAAAAGTGTTTACTTTGTCGTAATTGTGAAATGTATAATAGACATAGAAGATATGAGGACTTTGATATAATTATACCTTGGTAATTAAATTATATACTTTAATATAGAAACATTTATTGTTTCATAGAAACATTTATATAGAGTATATTATATATAATATATAATGACTAGCATATCAGAATTTGATACGAAAAGCAATTCAATTAGTCTTGCAAAAGTAGATGGTAAAACATTTACAATAACAGGCGTTGAAAGATCAGACTACGAAGAAGGGTCAGGCGACAATAGAACCTCAACTCCGGGAGTGAAAATTTCCGTTAAAGAGAAATTCGAAGGAGTCAATATACTTCATACAACTCGTACTGCAATAGTATCAAAGCTAACGAGTGAAGCAGTATTAAAAGCATTAGATAATGGTACCATTGGTCCGGTCAAATGTATTACTGCAAAATCCGCAAATGGAAAAGACTACTTTAAATTAGTAGATGCATAAAATAGATGTATAATCTACGGTTAAATACTTTTCCTTTTTTTTTATTTACTTCTTTATATAATTACATACATTATAACATTATGAAATGTCCTATATGCAATTCTAAAGTTTTGAATAATTCAGATTATTCTGTCCACATGAATAAAACACATAGAGGAACACCTTACAATCTTTTAGATTACAAAGATTTAAATAAGGTAGAAGGTAAAAACAAACATGGCTCAAGTAATTCAAGAAGTAAAACAAATGTGGATTCTAAAGTGGACTAACACCACTGGATTAACTGTAAAACTGACTCATCAATATGAGTCAGATATTTACAAATTCGGAGAACTGTTATTAAACGAAGGAAAGGATATATCAGTATGCAAGATGGAGTAGATAATGATTATACATATACAGAAGACATTATTGATTCGTTATATGAATCGTCCATCATTGATAGGTGTGCTAGCGAACCTGAGCGTAAATCAATTCATGTCTCTGATTTAACCTCAGAGTGTATGAGAAAGGCATGGTATAGATTAAACAATCATGCAGTAGATTTAAAAGACTTTAAGAAATCACTACCTCTAGTACATGGTACTGCATTACATGATGTATGTAACCTTGGCGGTGTAGAACACGAATTGTCTATGTTTTGTAATATTAAAAATGGAAAAGTAAAAGTAGACAAAGACAGTATATTTGACTGTGTTAAAGGATCTATGGACGACTTGATAGAAATAGATGACGAACTTATAATTTGTGATAAAAAGACTACAAAGAAATCCATACCTAGAGAAGTGCCTGATAATTACAAGGCACAGATGAATATTTATAAACTTCTATATTATATAACAACTGGAATAGAAATTGAACGTGCTTGTATTATATACATAGACAAATCATCTGCTTGGGAACGTCATAAGACTAGATGTTTTGATCTTAAACCTATTGAAGAAATACGTAAATATGTTTTAGACAAACTAACAATACTTGATACTACTGTACCGCCTAAGAAGGTTGTAACATTTTTATGTCCTTGGTGTAGTTACTATACCGAGTGTAATCCAAGTGGGTACTGAGGTACCTAGTGGATACTAGACAATACTATACATATATATAGGGCGTTTCATATTAGTAATATATGACTGAAAAACTATTTGTTTATGGATTACTAAAATCCTACACAATACAACAACATTTATTCCAAAGAAGCGTAAAACAGGAACCATATAGGATATTTGGTTATTCACTTTTAAAAAAATCAGTGAATGATTTATATGATAATATATATCCAGATTGTGATGCGTCAGTAAATGGTGTATTATTACACTTATCTGAACAAGATTTAGAAATGACTGACAGGTTTGAAAATGTAGTAAATGGATTGTATAAAAGAATACGATATGAAACGTTTGGATTTGAATCGTTGAATACTAAATATAGTCACAAAAATATTAGTGAAAGTCCTGAATCTATATGGGTGTATGTTCATGAGGAAACCGCAAAAGAATATAAAAATAGGTGTATTTCTTGAATGTGTTACATATAGGTGATTCAACTGGATCAGCAAGTATTACATCAAACATGTGTACTAAACTAGGACACCCTAGTATAGTACTTGTAGATGAACATGAAGATGTATGGAATCATGGTGACTATTATGGTAATATAGTCAAAGTAAAACCTAATGAAAATATAGTACAAGCCATTACAAAAATGATAGATCAGTTTGATCATATAGTATATCATGATCGTGTAGGCATGGCAAAGAAATTGGATCATTTACATAAACCGTCTTCATATATATTTAGTAACAACCTAAAACAACAGCCTAAATTATATGATACAATATACAGTCTAGAATCTATAGACAATGTATTTGTAACTACAGATGATCTAATAGATTTTGCACCACAAGCAGAGTTATTCAGAAAACCTATAGATTTGGATTTATTTAAGTTTGAAGATTGCACAAAGATATCAGGAGCATTATGTCTTACACTGGATAAATATTATAATGAAGTGTTATCAATAACTAAAGACTTTGAGATGCCAGTGCAGATAGTAGATAGAATTAACCATAAATTATCCTATGAAGATATGCCACATCTGTTAAATTCTTATAGATGTTATTATGACGTCAAGTTTCAATCAAGTGATCCCCCTATAGTGGTTCCAGAGTTATCACAGACAGCATTACAAGCATTAGCTTGTAGAACAAATGTATTTTCTAACGGAGTATTATTTACAAAGTTTCCAATGGAATATTCAGATGAAAATACCTGTAAAGAGTTTATAAGTGTTCTGGAAGAATAAGTCCTATGGGTTATGATTAATATTGGTGGTGACAAGTCTTAGCTAAGGGTAATAAGGCTAGACCTACCAAAGATACCTCAGAGATGAAGAATATACTGAGGGTTATGTGGATTTTTCAAGGATTTAGTATTAGAAAGATGACTAGAGTATTTAATGATAATCCAGAGTATGTAGCAAAATATGGTACTGTATCTGCTCCGTCTGTAGGTAACTACATAAGAGAGTTTCGTAGAGATGCAGAGAAATGGTATGATGAAGATGCAGTTGAGAAATATGCCGCAGAGTTTGTACGTAAACAGCATACCATAGACGAACAGGTGGATCGTATAGATGATGTTCAGAAACTAATAGATACTACAGATCCTAAGGAGAGAGAGTTGTTTCTAAAATTTGAGATGGCTAAACATACTTTACATCAAGATCAAATTAAAATGATGTCAGAGATTGAATTGGTACTACACATTAAACGCTTAAACAAAGAGCGTAGATTAAAAAACGAAACAATAATAGCATTACCTAATGAGAATCATGAGCAGGCAGTAGCAAAGAAGCGAGGGTATTTAAGTCTAGATAAACCAACTAAAGATGATGGAGAAGTCATAAATAATGGCAGTTGAAAAAAGTAAAGAATGTTCTATATGTGGTATAGAGATTCATGGTGAAAAACTCATGATGAAATTACACATGAAAAGACATGGTACAAAACAGGCTGATTAAATTGGATAAAAACACTAATAAAATTAAAGAATTAGATTATCATTGTAAATGTGGGGCATGGTTAATGTTAGAGAATCATATCTGGCATTGTCCAGAATGTGAATCAGAAGATATGGAGAACGATGGTTAAAGGATTTGTATCAGAAGAAACTAAACGATTCATCAATGTAGAAGGGAAAATAGTTAAAAAGAAAGTATATCCAGAATGTTTTTGGTGTTATAATCCCTTATCTGAGAATGAGTCATGTTGTTTCTGGCATTATATATTCTATCCTAATGGTGGTCCGGAAAGAGATGGCATATTTCACCCTTGTTATAAATATGAACAAGAAATATTAGAATATTTGGATCAAGGTAAATTAGATAGTGCGAAGAAGATGATATGTGTTTACAAGGCAACAGGATTAGGTCTTACAGAACTTATATTAATATGGATTCTATTTAAATCAGCCACAGATCCATTCTTCCAACAAAACGAAGATGTTGTTATATTCACCGGACCAAATATTGAACTTGCTAAGAAATTAATCGAGAGAATAAAACAGTTTGCTAATGAAAGGGTAGAGTATGAAGACCACGGTATGTATAAGATTCAAGTAGGTAAGGCAAACATACAGGTGTACCCATCAAACAATATTGATGCAGTTAGAGGTATTCCTAGAGTGTCATGTGTATTTGGAGATGAAGCTGCATTTTTTACAGGATTAAAAGATGATAAGCCAATTAGAACAGTAGGAGAAAGATACAGGGGTAAATCTGATTCATACGTTATATGGGTTAGTACGGCAGGAGATTTTGCTACTGGATTCTTCTATGAGATCAAAGAAGAACCTGAGGCATTATGTCAGTATAAACGATTTGAGATGTATGAGGAAAGGGGTTTAGAGAAAGATCCAATAACAGGTACTAGTATATTCTCAGATGATTACATTGAAGAAGCACGCAAACTACCGTCATTCCCACAAGAGTTCCAAGGTATATGGGGTGCTAACGTAGGGGATATATATTCAACAGAGGCATTAGATGAGATAACAGATATGGATTATGAAATAGATTATGAATTAGGTAGTAAGAACAGATTAGGATTTTGTGACCCGGGTTTTGGTTCTTCTCAGTTTGGTATATGTATAACAGAGATGAGAGATAATATGCCTTATGTTATTTATTCCAAATCATATAAAAGACAATCCGCAACTGCGATGATTAAGGAGTTAGGTAGGTTATCTGATTTATTTTCAGTAAGGAAGTGGGGTTGTGATAAAGCAAACCCTGAAATTATAAAAGATATGCGTGAAACTTTACACTTAAATGTTACAGGTATATCTAACAAAGAATCAGGTAGAAAAATGACCGTAGATGCATCAACTAAAGTATCAAAGAAAAGAGTAAGGATACACCCAAAATTTATTAATTTAAAGAAACAACTAATGACTATTGCGTTTGGTAAAAATGGACAACCCAATAAATCAAGAGATAATCCATTTGATGAGGGAGATGCATTTCAGGGTAATCTATATTTAAGGTTTAGTGGTTCAGGTCATTTATCTATACAATACGATTCAGAATAAAAAAAAATTTTGACACAGTAGTAAGGACTAATGACTCTGGGCATTTATCGATTCAATATGACATAGAATAGATATATACGCACCCACATTTACTCTCATCATTTCAACACCTTGTTTTACTAGATGATGTACTTGTTCATTTTGTAACATTTCAGTAGTTAATGCTTCATTATTTAAATGCATTGGAGATCTATGTATTTCATGAATACCATACTTTTCATAATGATCTAAGGTCTTAGATGATTCCATTGTTTTGAATTGCCATCTATTATTAACCATTTTCATTTCCATGAGGGATTGTGGAGTATAATATGCTAACATACTCTAGTCCTCTTTCTCCACATAAAGTAATTTAAGTGCATATTTTTGCTTACATCTTCTACAATCTTCACTAATTGGTATTTCCATACTTCTTTATATCATAACATCAATATAAATGTTATGCTAACACTTAAATTAGATGTAGAGGAATGGAATCGTGAAGATTATACTGCTTCTACAGGTAATGGTATATCATTTACAGTTTACACTGAGGAAAAAATGGTTAATGCTAAGAATTTAACTGGATATACATTAAAATTACGCTTCTATGATCAAGATAATGTAGAAATTACTAATTTTGATGCTTCTATATTAGTAGCCGCTTCAGGCACAGGGGAATTCTTACCAGCAATAGGAGAGTTAAATTTTAACTACATAGGAGAGGTAGAGTTAGAGATGACTGGAACCAATGAGATAATATCAGCCATAGGAAACAATGGATCTGCTAAGTTACGTGTAAGATAATACTTCTGTTTATTAACTAAAACACATAAAAGTTTATATTGTTCGATAAAATCGCCATTAATCCAATAGAATCAACTGGAAATGCTATTGTGGTAGAAGAAGGTATTAAAAGTGAGGTTAATTTTCATGAATGGAGTGAAGGAACCAAGCCAGAAGTATCATTTGCCAAGATATTTTACTTAAATGATCACGATTCTAGACTATATTTAGCATCTGATACCTATGTTCAGTTGATTTTAGGTAGTGGAATGGTAATTTCAGGTAAAAATCAAAAGGCTGTGACCGCGCTCAATAAATGGGTACAAGACAATTATATTGAGGAAAAATTGGAAGATGGGTGTCATTCTTATGTAATTGTGGGTAATGTTTGTTATGAATTAATTAGAAAGGGTAAAAAGGTTGTAGATATTGATGAGATTGATATGACAACTCTAATAGGTGCCAAAAGAGATAAAACTGGACGTATTCATTCATATACACAACATGTTAATGATAAAGATATAGAATTAGATGCTAAAGATGTTGCACATCTTAGATTTACTTCAAGAAGACAAGAGATGTGGGGTAGAGCATTAGCACAAAGTATTGTAACACCTAAATCAGTTAATGGTAAACTAATAGAGTCATCAGTAGAGGAGATGTGGAAAATAGAAGACTCTATGGTAAAGATATTCAAGTCTTATGCTTCTCCAATGATGATGATTCAGTTTGAAGACGTAGGAGAAGATTTTATTGAAGATAAACAACAAGAGTTTAAGAAAATGGGTGCTGGTGCAAAGATTATTACTGATAAGGCATTTAAAGCAGAGGTGTTTGAGGTTAATCCCGCATCTAAATTCGATAAATATATTGAACACATGGAAAAAGATGTTATAGAGGCTGGTACACAATTTGCATCACAAATTTTAACTGCTGGATTCACAGCAAGAGCCTCATCAGAGTCAGCAAGTGATATTATTAAATTAAAGATTAAACGTATTCAACGTAGATTCGGTTTAGGTCTTAAAAAAGAGATATTTGATAAAGTATTAGAAGGATTAGGTTTTAATCCTAAAATTGTAGATATTAAAGTAGACTTTCAATTTGATTCTGAATCTGTTTTATCCATACAAGATGTTACAGCATTATTTGAGAAAGGAACAATCAGAAGATCAGAAGTTAGAAATTATCTAGCAGAAAATACAGATGTCAAGATTGATATGACTGATATGGACGATACATTACCTATTACATCAGTAACACCTACTGATAAGATGGGTGGACAGAATAAAGAACCTGAACAGCCAGAGGAATCATCTCAAGAAATGAAAAATACATCTTATGATGAAGAAAGAAATAAAGTATTACAGGAGATATTGAGTGACGTTAAAATGACCAAAAAAGAGATAAGATTAAAATTACAAGAACAAGTAGAGATTAAAGAAAAACGTGAGTTTATAAAGGTTAGTGAAGAAACAGCCATAAGGAATAAAAAAATGAAAATATTAGATAAACTTAGTGATACATTGGGAGATAAAAATTGATTAGATTTTATAAAGAGGGTGTGGAAATAGATTTAGTTAATCTGGGAACCACCGAACTTGGTACAACCAATAGATTAGAATTAGTAATAAAAAATGATTATACTGATAAAGTAGAATTATTAGAGGGATCTGTAGAAGATTCTGGATTAAAGATTGTAGAGTTTACTAAAAAACTGGGAGTCAAAGAAGAAGGCAAACTAGTTTTAGAATTCTCTCCAAGCAAAGACCGTACTGAATCTCTTAAAGACTCTAAGATTAAATTCAGGGTGGTTATTGGTTAATGGCAATTACACATAGTACTGTAGCTACCGCAACAGACGAAGTTGGTGCAGAAGTAAACAAAGCAGAATGGAATGACGATCACGTTATTGATGACGGTACACTATCAATAGCAAAGACAACTGGATTACAAACTGCATTAAATCTCAAATCACCAATAGCTAGTCCTACTTTTACTGGAACCGTTGTATTACCTAACGTGCCTGCAATAGTAACAACTCAATTAAATTTAAAATCACCTTTATCTTCTCCTACTTTTACTGGAACCGTTGTATTACCTAACGTGCCTGCAATAGTAACAACTCAATTAAATTTAAAAGCACCTTTATCTTCTCCTACTCTTGTAACACCTAACATTGGTACACCGTCTGCTGGTACATTAACTAACTGTACTGGATTACCCCTAGCTGGATTAACTACAGCCGCTAAAACAGAGTCTATTATTATAGCCGCAGGAGATGAAACAACTGCAATAGATGTTGCTACTGGAAAAGTAGAATTTCAAATGCCTTATGCTTTTACATTAACATCAGTAAGAGCAACTGTAACCACAGCCCCTACTACATCAGGAACATTAACAGTAGATATTAATGAGGGTGGTACAACCATATTATCCACAAAACTCACTATAGATACCACTGAGAAGACATCAACTACTGCCGCAACTGCACCCGTAATATCAGATACAGCACTTGCTGACAGTGCAGTAATTACAATAGATGTAGATGCAATTAGTGGTGGTGCATCAGAAGCAGGATTAAAGGTATATCTGATAGGTTATCAAGTATAATGCCTTCTATATTTAATGCTACTCTTTTTAACAAGGCTATATTCAATACAAGATTCATAGCTGCTACTGGATACACTAAAAGAAAATTTAAAAGATTACCTAAACAATTATTATCAGCACAAACAACATTAAAGGTATCATCAAAATTAATGAAACCTGTGAGTCTAAAATTTGAAAGTAAGATATTAACTGAATTACAGTCAACTATAGAATCTAAAATACTAACTAATCGAGATATAGATACAATATCTAAAATTATGAGTGAAGTATATAAACCTATAGGTTCATTAATATCTAAAGATGTGGATATAACTGTAAAAGGTAACATTAATGTCATGGAGTTAAATAGTAACAAGATGATAAAATACAATACTATACAGAATATCCTATCTCTTATAGATTAATCTATTACTTCTATTTATTACATAGTTTAATATAAATCATGTTGAAAGTAGAGGGTACTCTAGCCATGCCTAGAAAATCACTTAATGGTAATTTTTATTTTGCATCAGAATTAGCAAAAGGACATAATAAAGTTGTACCTTTACGTTTAAATCATGATTCATCAGAGTTAGGTGTGATTGGAGAATCCAAATTAATTTGGGACGAAGAAAAAGAACATCTTAATTATATTGCTACACTTAATAATACAAAGGTTGAATCTGAGGTACAAGCACTTATAGACTCAGGCAAAGATGTTAATGTTTCTCTTGGTTTATCTGCAAATGGTGAACAAGAAGTATGTCATAATGATGGTGGTGATTGTATGACAGCCCCTTTAGATGTTTCCTTTAATGAGATGAGTATATTGTTAGGCGAGAATCCCGGAATCCCAGAAGTTAGTTTAACTTTAACTGAATCTAAATGTGGTAAACAATTAGTAGAGTTATATGGCTATATAAATACTTCTCATAGTGAAGGAGTTCCTGAAATTAAAGTAATGACAAGTGATAAAACCGAACAAGAACTTAATGCCGAATTTGATGCAAAAGTAGATGCCGCAGTTTCAGCACGTTTGGACGCACATCTTAAAAAACAAGAGGAAGATGCAGTTGTGAAAGCAGAAGCAGAACCCCCATTTCCACCAAAAAAGTGTGCAGACGACGACTTAAAATGTAAAGCAGATGCTAAAAAAGCACAAGAAGCAGAAGATCTTGCAAAACAAGAAGCACTTGAAAAATCTATAGCAGATTTAGTCGAAAAAAGAGTAGCCGAGGAAACAGCAAAAATTCAAACCGAATTAACTGCAACCGAAGCTAAGAAATCTGAGATTACCGAAAGTACCTCTCCTAAACAATGGGAAGAAGCACAAGTAGATAGTCAAGTCGCTTTAATGGAAAAAGTACTCGCAGGAGAACAAGTATCTATTAAAATCGATAAAGAAGAATTCTTAAAAAAACACTCTGTATTTAAACCAAGTCAATTCTCAGAAGCAGTTACCACAAGTGGTACAATTCCGGGAGTAGATGTTGGACAACAAATTGTAATCCTTCCGGGTGGAATTTTAGTTAAAACCATTCGTCCTTGGGTACAAGTTAAAGTTATCCCACAAGGTCATGATACAGTAAGATTTTATACCCTTGACATACCAGCTTTCGGTACAATTACCGAGCATGTCTCCTCAGATATTACACCAGCAACCCACGCTTTGACCGCAATCGAAGTCTCTGCTAACACAGTTAGAGGCTTTAGACAAAACGTCTTAAAAGCAGAAGTTGAGAAATATCCAAAAGACTTACTCGAGAAAATCCGAGAAACTGCAAGAACAAGAGCATTAGAAGATGAAGTTACTATAACATTGTCTACTATTGCCGCAAGCACATCAGTTGACTTTGGTGCAAACCACTTAAACGCAAATGATGGCGCATTGGTCGCTGACAACGCCGCTGAAGACGCTACTGGCGTTCTTAAAGCCGCTGGAATTGAAGCCGCAAAAGTTAGACTTCAAGGTCAAGGTCACGATCCAGATAATGGTTCAGCAGTAATTGCTTTGACACCAAAAGCACAAAAAGAGTTAATACAAGATACAGTTATCACTAACTTTATCCAAAACTCCAGCCCAGAAATTAGTAGACAAGGTAGAATATCCTTATACTTTGGTATTGAGATATTTGTAACAAACTCTATTAAAACTGACTTGAATAATTCCGCAAGGAATATTTGTTTCATGAAGGGTAAAGCATTTGGTCTAGCAGTAGGTAGAGAAATCGAACTAGAATTTGGTAAAAACATTGTAAGACAATCAGTTGACATTGTTGCAACACACAGAGTCAATGCAGTAGTCTTAGATGCAACAGCCTATGTAATTCTTTCAAGTAAGAACGATTAGACACACTAATCAAATCCATTTTTTTATTTTTTATATTAAATAATATAATTTAGTCGTATATTAAAAAAATTTTTTTTATGAGAGAGCAGTATGGAGATAGAATACTTTATATAGAACAGTTTATATATGAGTAATTATGGACGAAGATAAATTTCATGATTTAATTATGAAGGAATTAGTACGGATTCATGAAAAATTAGACGTACAACATGAACGTATTGATGCAATAGCACAAGAACTTGTACGTATAGATACAGAACGTAAGACCAAGAGTGTTATACTAGACGGTATTGATGATGACTCAAAATTTGGCTGGGAAAGAGTAATTGGTGTATTAGGTATAATAGGATTAGCCACAGGTTTAATTATAGGATTTATATAGGTGTATATCATCTAATAATTATGAGTCTAAAAATAGCAGACGACACTATTGGCAAAATACAAATAGTACTAGTCTCACTCTTAGTCTTTGGCTCAGTTGGCTACGTGGCTTTAGGGGCATATTCTTATGGATTCGAGTCTACTGAGGGCAAAGAACTATGGCAAGACGTCAAATTAATAGTAATAGCTGGTGCATTAGCTGCATTTGCATTATTAGGATTAGGCAGACGAGTATCTTCTGAAAAGATATAGATATAACTGTTTATATACCTCATCTTCTATTTTATTTTATGGTACAATTAACTGTAGCACAGATCAATAAAGAACTCAACTATCTTGAGGTTAATTATCAAAGATTAACTATCAAAACTATAGAATATTTATCAGAGAAGAAGAAACTTGAAGATCAAAAGAAGAAACTACTCAAACTAGATGATAAAGAGTTATCCATTATTGAGACTAAGAAAAAACCATATAAAACTTCTACCTTGAGGAATAAGTTCTCTAAATTGAATGGTAACAGAATTCAAGAAAATGGTAGAGTTATAGTTGGTGAAGATAATGACGACTATGCAGGGTAATACCTTGTATTTTTTTATTAAACAGAGGTATATATAATGGATATATCATTTAATGGATTCAATAATGTTGGCTGGTTAGAAAGACGACGTTATACTAAGATCTTCTATAAGTGGTTAGAAGATCACGTATCAGCCATAGAGAATGAGATTACTAGAGCATATACTTTAAACAGAATTAAACAATTCAAAGTTAGATTCTTCCCTACAACAATGTATAAGAAAATGTATGGAGAATATAATTGGCGTACTGGAGATACAGGTAATTTATCTGATTTTATACCACATGAAAAAGTGGGACAGTTTGTTATTGATTTATTCATTCTAGATAATAAAGATGATATGAGATTCGCATCTAACTTAATTATGATGAGTCATGGATTAGGTCATGTATTATTATACTCTTATGATCACAAAAAAAGAATAGCATTGACAGTTGATGATGCTTCTGGAAATAAGAAAGGTGATATCTTAAATTGGCATACAGCCGCAGTTCATAACCGCACAGAGGCTATGGATAAGACTGTTCAGAAACTTAATGATAGGGAGATAGATAATCAGATATATTATTTACAAACGTGGAGATTTCTTAAATTTAGATGGCGTAAAGTTATATATAGAATGTATGATTTTCGTGATGATTTAAATTAATTTTACTTCTATTTATTACATAATATAATATAATATCATGGTTTATGGTACTGCTTCTACAGTAGAAACTTTGGTTTATGGTACTGCAAAAGCAGTTACACCCGCAGGCGTAACCTCAGCATTACAATCAGCAACAGATTTTATTAATGGTAAACTTAATATACGAGCAGAATTAACAGGAGATGATGAACCTGTACAGTTTGAGAGTATAGCAAATCAGTTAGCCGCAGGCATTTTACAGGAACAAAGAGATCCTAGATCTGAATCACAACGTACTATAATGGGTAAACAAATGCTAGATGATTACATGGATCAGTCAACTTCAACAACAAGAGGCGAATCTTATCATATTAGATTTGTATCACAAGATTGACCGTTACTGTTAGGCATTTAGTTGGAACCAAAGAACCTTTAGATATTACTATAGCTGCACATATTACTGATAACTGGAACAGTTCTAACACCTCATCAGTAGTGCCTGTAGTAGAACCTTTATCTTATATACCAAGTATGAACGTAGAGGAAGATTTTCAAACTAATCCTAACATTATAAAGACTTCTATAGTATCCACAAATAGATTGATTGAAGACGAACCATTAGGAGATGATTCTCATTATTATTCAACTGAAATAGTTATAGATGTATGGGCTGAAACACCCACCCAATTAATGTTATTTCAAGATGAAGTGAATAGGATCTTATGGGAAGCACGACCAAACGGTGCTACTAGATTAAAGAAATCAGACGGTACTAAAGGTGTTCTAGTAGTAGGCACACAAAACTCTGAGGTTGAATTCTTTGAAAATACAGAGATTATATGGGAATATATAGGATCAGAAGATGATATTGCACAGAGAGTATCTTCACAAGGCATTATTGATTGTCGTTGGTTTAAATTAAAAACCTAATACTTCTTAAAGTAATTCCTATCTAAATAAACTCAATGGCAAGCCATAATATACAAACAAAACGCGATTTTGTAAAGGTACTACAGTATAAAGGAGAAGGAGATACAGTTACTACACCAGCAAATTACGGTACAGCTATCACATCTCCAACTTTTACAGCAGTAGGAAAAGTTACGGATATCAACTTACAGCCTGATATTCAACATTCTGATACAGACGTTTTGGGAAATGAAGATGTTATTGATGCCGTTAAGACAATGGAAAATTATACATTCTCAATATCATTTGAGTTGACTGGAATAGCATTAATTAATTATGCTTTCTCTCCATCAGGTGGTGGTGCAGGATCAATAGATGAATCATTGACATTTATGTTTTCTGAATATCTTGATGGCACTGAAAATTACACCGCTATGTACGGTTGTAGACCTACCTCATGTACTGTAAACTTGGACAGAGGAATATGGACAGCAACTATGACATTTATGTGTAGACAGATAACATTACCTTCTGCTACAAGCCCTTGGAGTGCATCATCACCAACTTATGCAAGTGAGAGTTCAACAGCAACCCTTACACATACAAATTCAGGTGCAGATCCTTTTACATGGAATTCAGTAGCATACCCAGAAAGTAAATTCAGTGCAACCGTAACAAGAGGAATGGCAGTACAAGCAGTTAATGGAACAGCACAAATCATTTACTGTAAAGCAAGCACAAGACGAATTGATTTCAGTGTAGACGCTTTTGTTAAAGCAGTTACATTAGAAACTGATTTCTTAGCAAAAACAGAAAGAACAGCAGGATATTCTATATCAACATCACCTGATGATGATTTCGCATTTGTTGACTGTGTAATAACTTCATACTCTAGACAAAAGACCGCCTCTAATGCAGATGGATTCAGAGAATCAATCACAGCAAGAGCTGGTAGCGTTACTATAACATAGGTATAAGTTTAAATACCTCAAACTTCTTTTTTATTTTATGATAGAAACTGATTACATAAATGGTCAATTATTAGTCAAACGTGGAGATGAAGTTATTAAAACATTTACATTTAAAGATTTTATATCTGCAAAACAATTTCAACCTATTAATAACCTTAGAAACAAACTGATTAGAATTGCAACTGGGGTAGACACTGAAACCAACGAAGAAGATGTAGATCAATTAAATATAGATTTCTATAATAAAGCAACTTCATTAGGATTAGAAAATCCAATGTCCTTTGACGAGGCTAGTGAAATATTAACTGTAGCAGAACTAGCTAAATTAAGTGAGGAAATACTCATTTTTTTAGTAAACTGGAGTTCGATAGAAGCGGTCAAGCTATACGCTCAGCAATTATCGGAGACTACAAAGAAAGGAACAAAGCTTTAAACGCATTTCCTGAAATCACAGAACAGTTAGCATTAAATAATTATGTTAGTGCTGGGTACGGTACTCTTAAAGAGGCTATAGAAATATTTGACTCTAAGGGTATTGAGTACTTTCAGAAATTACTTCGTGTTAAGGTAATTCAACAAGAAGAATCGGAATAATGGCATTAACAATTACTTTTGACAATGAATGGCGTAAGATGATTAAGGATATGGATAAATCTATTCGTAGTAGTAATAATTATCAAAAAGACTTTATAGAATTACTTAGTCAGGGATTACTAAAGATCTGTAAGGACTTATCTCCAGTAAAGGACGGGCAGTTGAGAGATTCATGGCAGATATTTACTAAGACCTTAACTGAGGTTGTGATAGGTACAGATCTTGTGGACGCATATTCTAGGATAGTTAATGGTATGAAACCCCAAGTTATAGTTGCTAAGAACGCTAAAGTGATGCATTTTTTCATAGGTAATAAAGAATTTTTTAGACAGAGGGTAAACATAAATGGTACTGCACCTGATAATTTCCTACAACCATTATTAGATAAAGCAGTAGATAAGATCATAGAAGAATTATCAGTAGGTTTAATGTCTAAACACATGCCATTCTTTAAAGGTATGAAGCCTGCATCTAAAAAACAACTTAACGTTAAACATGGAATAAACTCTAACTTATCTAGAACAGTAGGTTTAACTGGAACTAAACGTAATACTAGGAGAGGTAGAGGTAGTGGTATTCAGAGAGCAAAGACTGGACGTAAATCATTTAAACGTACTTTATCTAGACGTAGACGTACTGGAAAATTCATTACTTCTAAAAACACCAAGGTGGGATAAGTAGTCATGGTAGATAGGGCAACTAATATTAGAGTAAGAATAGATATTAAAGATGCTATGGGTAAAATTAGCCAGATGAAGCAGGGTATGACAAGTCTAGGATCTACTGGACAAAGAGCAGGCGGACAAATTCAACAGGGAATGAATAAAGCTACTGGTGCTATAAATCAAGCAGGACAAGCAGCTACTAAAAATGCTATTAACTTTCAGACTATGGGACAAGGTATGCTTAACTTATCTACTTCCGCAGTACAAACTTATACTTCTATCAGTAATTTAGCTAGAGCAGAAAACAGAGCAAAGGCTTCCGCAGTTGGTTTAGAAAGAGCACAGGATCTCTTAGCTCGTAAGACCTTAGCATATAATAAATTAGTAGAGGCTGGTAATGGTAACTCTAGAGATGCCGCGTTATTAATGAAAGAAATTACTACTGCTACTAACGATTGGGTAGTAAAGACAGAAAAATTAAAGATTGAACAAGAAGCAGTAACAGATGTTTACCTATTATTCTTTGCAAACATGGCAAACGTTGGTGTATCCACTATGATGATATATAAAACTATGATGGCAGATATGACTAAAGCGGGGGTTATAAATTCATTGACTACAATGAAGAATACTATAGCAACTAAATTAAATACTATAGCAAAATGGAATTCAACTAAATCATTATTTGGAGTGACAGCCGCAAGTGCTACTGCTACAGGTGGATTAGTAGCACAAACATTTGCAACTAAAGCCGCAACTATAGCAACTAAAGCATTAAACTTTGCACTTGGT
>LWDU01041348.1_pt1 | contig 17161 bp, 15 predicted proteins | sample 727161 | NCBI WGS metagenome assembly LWDU01 (sample SAMN04566230, study PRJNA314399) | hydrothermal vent metagenome | isolation source: deep sea hydrothermal plume seawater | place: Mexico: Gulf of California, Guaymas Basin | collected 2004-07-11
TCCCCGCACCCACCGCTGGACTATAAAACACTGTTTTGCTCAGGAGGTTTTTTAATTTCAAATTGCCTTGGAGTCCCAGCACTCAAAAAAAAATCCATTACATTTTCAACTCACTCTAGACAGAAAATTAAGATGACAAATAGAGGAGCATGGATACCTATTGGTGTTGCAATAGGTGTTGCAATAAGTGTGGCGACTAAGGACCCAGTGTGGATAGCAGTAGGTGTTGCGTTAGGAGCGGGACTTGGATTTACCAGACCCCAAAAAGATTGCAGACCTGACAAAGAAGACTAGATCAAGATTTTCTGCAAGAATTTCAAGCCTGACGGTGTCGTGCCCCCGTCTAAGTTGCGGTCCTGCGGGGTGAGGGAGCAGAATATCGTTTGAACCACCTCTTGAATTCCCCCCCCCTCACTCACGATTAGATCGTATGAAAAAATCTAAGAGGGACATCATTGAGAGAACATTTGGTTCGAAGAAATTTGGGTATTTCTGGGTGTTCGTCGGGATTTGGATCGTCCTTGATTCGATCAGGGAATCCAGATCTGAGGTCTGGACCGATCCTTGGTTCTGGGGAGGACTCTTCGTGATCTTGGTCTGGGGTCGTATCGCGGTCGTTTATGGAAAATGATTGACCAACACCAGATTTCCTCCTGTCTGGTAACTAGCGTTAGGGGGTCGTCCGAAGACCTCTCTTTCAAAAAGGTTAGGGTATGTGGAAGAAGTTTGTGGAACTCTGTAATCGGTACATCTTTTGGATCTTCTGTCTGAACTTGTTTATCCTGTGGTTGCTCTGGTCAAGGTAGGTCTATGAACTCGTTCTGGATCTGGATCAACTCGTCTGGACCCTTCCCTCTATTGGTAAAATGTTTCGCCCTCGTTTTCACAATTTACATTTTCCTAAAGTTGATCGTCTGGATCTTTGATCGTGGGGAACGTGATTTAGGGTAGCCCCTGAATCTTGCTCAACACTTTAAGAGCATTCCCCTGAGTAGTTGTGGATGAGTAGATGGAGGTAGCCCCCGTTTAAGTTGCGGATTTTCTGGGGTCAGGGGCATTTTCTGGTATGGCACTGACGGAATGCGTAGAATGCGGCTTTGTGGAAATTCGAACTTGAGCGATGGGGGAACAATGAAAACGAAATTGCGAAGGTCGCCTCTTCTTTTTACGGTCGTGTCGTCGGCTCTTGTGGTGGCTTGCGCGCCAGCAGAGTCACCGCTCACGCTGTATGAGTTCGACTGTGGTGTCATTCGCTTCGAAAGCATTGCGATGTTCGGCGTCGGCGACGACGAGACCGATGTCCGTGACATGATCGTTCCCTGTTACGTAGTGGAACATCCTGCAGGCAGTCTGCTGTGGGAGGGGGGCTTGTCATCAGACATTGCCGAAGCCGGGGACTGGGTGGAATCGCCGCCCGTGTTGCTGCGGCTGGATCAGACGCTCGCTGACCAGCTCCCCAGCATTGGCCACGCTCTCGACGCTTTTGACTACGTGGCTTTCTCTCACATGCATTTCGACCATGTCGGAGTCGCAAGTGAGGTACAAGGCGCCACGCTCCTGATCCAGCAAGCCGAGTTCGACGCGGCCTTCGCGGACAGCGTAACCGTACCATTCTTCGATCCGGCTTTATACGAGAGCCTCCGAAATGCGCCGCGGGAACTACTCGACGGAGAGCACGATGTGTTCGGAGATGGCAGGGTGAGAATTATTCCTGCACCAGGCCATACGCCCGGGCATCAGGTGCTCTTCGTGGATCTGGCTGAAGAGGGGCCTGTTGTTCTGGCTGGCGACCTCTACCACTTCCGCGAGAGTCGGTCAGACAGACGGGTCCCAAACATAAACGTAGATTCTGCGCTCACTATTACGACCATGGGCCGCATCGAACAACTGGTGATCGACCGAGGTGCCCAGCTGTGGATCGAGCACGACATGGCAGCGTTCCTGGAGAGACAGTCGCGTTCCACTGTCCACCGTTGAGTATGGGCTGACCCTCGGCACCGCCTAACAAGCACTTGCTGTAAATGCCGAACGAATGGTGGGTACGCCGCGCTTGTTAGCTCCTGTCAGCGGTTATCTCAAGAGCGTACACCGACCCAAACCCTCTTAGAGGCTGGACCATGGTATCCAGACGTGCTTGGCTCGGAATGGCCGCAGCCAGCGGTGCTGTTCTCGGCATGAATCCACGGATCCTGGAGGCTCTTCAGGAGCTCCAGAGGCAGCCGCTTCTGCAGCGCGCAATTCCCAAGACGGGTGAATTGCTGCCCGTCATCGGGCTCGGGAGTGCCAACACTTTTTCAGAAATGGCCCGCACTGAAGCCCGCACTGAGCAGTACGACATGATCGGCGCTGTTCTTCAGGCGCTCGTCGGTGGGGGCGGGACCGTGTTTGATACGGCCTACAGCTACGGTGCCAGCGAGCAGGTTTCGGGACAGGTGGCACAGGATCTTCGGATCGCAGGCCGGCTCTGGTGGGCAACCAAGGTGAACGCCGCGGAAGTGAGTGGTGGTGGCACCGGCTTGGCTGACCTTGCGGGTACGCGCTACCAGATCCAACGCTCCTTCCTTCGACTACGTAGCGAGCAGATCGACCTCTTTCAGGTCCACAATATGGGCGACCCACCAAATCAGCTTGCCATCCTGAAAGAACTGAAAGCACAGCAGTACATTCGCTACATAGGCATCACGACTACCTCTGAGAGCCAATACTCAGCGCTTGTCGAAGTAATGCGAAATGAACCGATAGATTTCATCGGCATTGACTACGCGGTCGACAATCGCACGCCCGAAGAGGTCATCCTTCCCCTGGCGCTCGAGCGCCAGATTGGGGTGTTGGTCTACATGCCCTTCGGTAGAGATAGGATGTGGGCGCGTATCGGCGACCGGCCACTTCCAGAATGGGCAACTGAGTTTGACGCGCACACCTGGGCACAGCTTATGCTCAAGTTTGTGATAGCCCACCCAGCGGTGACTGTGGTTTGTCCGGGGACGAGCAATCCTGAGCACATGGTCGACAACCTTAGTGCAGGGCGTGGGCGGATTCCGAACCCAGATCAGCTAGATCAGATAGTCAGGCTCGTAGAGAGCTTAACTCTAGGTTGAAGACTCAGGGCTGAGTCCTTACGTAGTGACACTTCGCAATATCAGTAGCTTGGATATCCTGCAATGACGGTGCTTGAGCTGAGATCAAAGATGGCAGGCAAAAGGCCGCTACGATAGCAATCGAAACTCGGAATCCATTCTTGTTCATTACCACCCCTAGCTAGGTGAAGAGGTATTCAGTGGTAATATTTGCACCAAGTGGGACACTCGCCACTATATCTCCTGGTTCCATTAAGTTGCGGACCTGTTCTTTTTAGGAGCAAAATGGAATCATTGGTTTAAGCAATCGCTATTCTCGGGATATCAATATGAAATCTTCACTCTTTATCGTACGTAGCCTAATTGTTTTCACTCTGGGTGGTTCATTATCCGGATGTGGGGAGGCAGAGATCTCATCCGTGGCGACTCTAGAGACCGCAACCGAGCTCGGTGTGCGTAACGCACGTATGCCCATCGAGGGGTTGCTCACGAGTGGTCAGGTGACTGAAGAGCAGTATGATGCACTAGCCGAAGGAGGTTACCGCCACTTCATCTCTCTCCGTCCTGAAAGCGAGGATGGTGCGGGATGGGAGGAAGCCTATGCTCAACCTGGTACATTCAATCGGATTCCGATTGCAGGAGCAGGGGATCTTACTCGAGAGAATGTCGCAGCACTGGATGAATTGCTGGACGAGGCAGGGGATGATCCAGCAGTGCTCTACTGTGCAAGTAGTAATCGGGTTGGTGCCCTTCTGGCACTCCGAGCGTATTGGATGGATGGAGTTCCGGCCGAAGAAGCTGCTGAACTCGGACGGGCAGCTGGTATGACACGCCTCGAGGCACCGGTTCTAGAACTCCTCGGACTCACTGAAGGAAGTGGCCGTTGAATCTCAGACTAGCTGAGGTTTGGATGGCTAACTATACGACCCGGTAAGTAATCACCACCGAAACGAACACGGGGAGGTTCGATGAATGGTAAGCTGAGGATCGCAAGGATCGCCGTGGGAGTGCTACTCCTGATTGGCGTCACCACCTATGTATACACAGCTCCCTATGCAGGCAACCAAGGGCTTTCGCGTACGCCGGGTGTGAGAATCGGAGGTATGGATACTCCCGCTCCGAACGACTTTAGCACCGTCTATTGATGAAGTTTAGCGGCTTCCCTCCGTTCGTGGTCTATCTTTCATATGTGGGGACTCCCGAGGGTGTGATCACCGCCACCCGCCCGGACGGTGGATACTGGGCTCAGCGCGTGAGAGACGGAGGCAACGATGGATGGTTACGAATCGGTGACGCGAGATATGCGATGCAGGCCACAGAGATCCTGGGTGACGCACGCCTGCCGATGCTAGAACTGTACTCGGGCAAGACCCGCCTTCCGATGGACATAGCGGTGGGTGGGCCCGACCCCCTCCGTGACTGGGAGGTTTTCCTCTGGACGCCTCGGTAGAACTCAACAGCTACTGATGACCATCGCAGTAACGGGAGCAAATAGCAGCGTTGGTCTCAACCTGTTATCGCATCTCACGAATAGCGAAAATGTAGACGTTATCGCGGTAGTACGATCAGATCATGCAGCCGACTCACTCCCAAGTTCTCCGGCTGTAACGCCTCAGATTATTCCCTATGAAGATGTCGAGCAGCTAACCCGAGGTATCGAAGGTGCATCATGTGTCGTGCACCTCGCGGGGATTTTGATCGAAAGCAAGACGTCGACCTACAAGAAAGCCAATGTGGACACTACCGCCGCTGTGGTAGAAGCAGCTCGACGTTCAGGGATGGAACGCATTGTACTTGTGAGCGTGATTGGTGCGGATCCTGATTCCCGAAACCGATACCTCCGGTCAAAAGGAGATGCCGAGAGGTTAGTAACTGGATCGGGAGTTCCATCAACGATTATCCGCACTCCGATTCTTCTCGGCCGAAACACAGCAGGCGCGGCCGGGCTTATGCGGGCAGCTACTCAGGAGAAGGTCAGGTTATTGGACGGAGGGCGCTATAAGATGCGTCCACTTGATCTTGATGATTTGAGTCGGGCGATCTTCGCTGCAATCAAGGCTCGACGAGAAGGTGTATCAACCTACGAGTTAGTCGGTCCGGAAATTATTCGGTATCGCGAGTTGGTTACCCGTATTGCCAATATGGTGGGAAAAAATCCGTCCATAAGCACGATGCCTGTCTGCCTAGCTAAGGCGGGTGCAGCTATACGAAGTAGAGCCAAGGGAGGAGGTGTGTCTCCGACGGTCATTGATGTCATAATTGCTGATGAAACAGTGGAGATTAATGCGGATGCCGAGTTAGGTATTGAGTTGACTCCATTGTTTACAACCTTAGAGAAGATCCTTTCTGAGTTCGATGAAGATTGATGAAGCCACTGATATTTGATGGATCCGGATCAGTTCCGAAGCCGAGCTTCTGGAGACGTGCAATCGTCTTCTTTATTACGACATTATGCTTTGCCTATCTCTATTACCGCTTGGCTGGTGCTGCAGCACGGGAGGGCCTTTCTCTTGTTGACTACATGTCCCAGGTATTTGCTAATGTAAACTGGGTGCCATGGCTGCTGTTGATGATGACTTACTCCTGTGTCTATCTGGCCATTGATACTTTGGTCGTAACACGTTCGCTGAAGTGGTTCGTGAGGGAGATACCCTATCGGGATATCCTGCCAATCCGTGCCAGTGCCTACATCATCTCAATTTTCAATGAGCAGATCGGCAAGGGTGCTATGGCTTATTACCTCAATAAGCGAGACGGAGTCCCTGGATGGGAAGTTGGCTCGGTCATGCTGTTCATCATGTTTTGCGAAATGTTTTATCTGCTGACGTGGGCCACGATTGGATTTTTTGTCAGCCGGGAGGCACTCCCGGAAAGCTTCGGCCTGATACCCCCAATAGCATTGGGTGCCGTTGTATTTATCACCCTTTGGATTGCTTTTTTCCGTGGCAAGCTTTTGCCCAAAAGCCAGCTACGTGATAAGCAACTTCTTCATGCCTTCAAGTTGGCCCGCATACGACACTATGGGGGCTTCTTTTTGCTACGTTCTCCGGCTCTCCTTTCAGCTGTAGTGGTTTATACCGTTGCTCTTAATTTCTTCGGTGTCGAGACGTCGTTGGTCTCAATGCTTGGGTATCTACCGGTGATCTTCTTTGCAGCCACGCTACCGACTCCCATGCGCGCGGCTGCTATAACCTCGTGGGTCATATTATTTCCTGGTAACGAGGGCCAAGTAGCTGCATTCGGGTTCGTACAGCACAACTTCTTCATATTTTTCAATGCCACCATTGGACTACTGTTCTTGAGGCGGGCACAGCGTGAAATGTTCGATCAGTGATCGCCCACCTTCTCACGAGTTTCCGATTACTTCTGGTGGTGCCCGTCTCATTGGGTCTCGCGCGACCAGATGCACTTCCCGAGGTGTGGTTGCTGATCTGCATCACAGTGGGCATCACCACAGATTATTTCGATGGTATCATAGCCCGACTGACTGAGACTGCATCACCGAAGGGGAGACTCTTTGATCACAGTACAGATTTCCTGTTTGTGACATGTGGGCTAGGGGGAGCTGCTCTAGCTGGAGACGTATCGAAGGCACTCCCAATCCTTATTGGGTGTGCCTTTACACAATACGTCTTGGATTCGTTCTGGATGCACCGTAAGAAGGAGTTACGAATGAGCACACTGGGGCGTTGGAATGGTATTCTCTATTTCGTCCCTCTGGTCCTGATAAGTGTCTCGCGCCTCGATCTCACGGCTAGTAGCAACCATCTATGGAGCACTGCGATCTTATTGGTCAGTTACGGACTCATCCTATCCACGATAGCATCAATCATCGACCGGGCGATCTCGCCAAGCCAATAAAGATTCACAGCCCTGCCCCTGCGGACTGAATGGTCAGATTTCAAGGGTGCCCTACTCCTATGTAGATGTGGGCTATCGAGGTTCGGGACTATAAGCGCCGACCTAGCAGCACAGCACTGGGACCCTCTCGCCATACACAATGGGCGTCGAATCCGACTGCGCTGAGAGCCGCGAGTTCTTCGGTGAGGGAGAAATATGAGTCTTCTTCAGCCCACTCTTCGAAGTGTTGCCAAGCGCGTCCCTCTGGGATTCCGCTAGCAACGAGGTGGTGAGCCCAATATCGATAAAGACGTTCCTTCTCTTTGCCATGAGTTGGAACTGCCGCATCTGCGTTTACGAAGATCCCTCCTGGTCGGAGGGCATTGTATGCTCTTTGGTAGAGAGCCTGTTTTTTTTCTAGGCTAGGCACATGGTGTAGAGAGATACATGCGGTGATGGCATCGCACGCCGGAAACGGGTCATTAAAGGACCTCAATTCAAAGCGAGCACGCTCACCGTAGTCAGAGAGTCGTATCTGAGCGTGCTCTAGCATTTCTGGGTCAATATCCCACAATTCGACGATTCCTATTTCAGGATAGCTGAGGAGGGCTTCGGAGAGTCCGCCTGAACCAGACCCTAGATCCAAGACATGACCGGGTTTGACTTCAGCGGTTAATGCCGAAGTAATTCCTAGCATGGTTTCATAACCTGGAACGAATTGTCGGATTTTACGGTCGTAGGTTGCGACTTCGATCCGTAGGTGCCGACTAACCTTATGGGACATAATTAGGATAGTTCAGCGTATGAATAAAATGCTCATCACAGGCCCCTTGATCGGGGATTCTGTTAGCAGGCTGGCTGACCATTTCAGGGTCGAGTACTCCAGAAATAAAGTGATGAATCAGGCAACATTCTCACAGGCCGTAACAGATGCTTGGGGTATCGTAACGATGACGAGCCTGAGCGTAGACCGACACATTATAGATTCCTCTCCACGGCTGAAAGTTATCTCCAATCTAGGGGTTGGTTGCGACAACATCGACGTGTCGTATGCGCAGAGTAAGGGAATTATCGTCACGAACACGCCAGATGTCCTGAGCGAATCCACGGCAGAGATGGGAATGGGTCTTTTGCTCGCCACGTCCCGCCGGATTATCGAAGGCGATCGCATGGTCAAGGCGGGGGATTTCTCTGGTTGGAAGGTTGATCTCTTGTTGGGATCGGAGTTGAATGGGAAGACGCTTGGCATCTTGGGTTGCGGGCGCATTGGCCAATCCATAGCCCGCATGGCAGGTGGCTTTGAGATGCAGGTCCTTTACTGCAATCGCAGTCGACTCCCGACCGAGGTTGAAGCTAGACTCCACCTCTCAGCGGTAGACTTCGACGGATTGTTGGAGAAATCTGATTTTCTGGTTATTACGGCTCCCTTGAACAAAGAAAGCCATCACTTATTCGATCTCAAGACCTTTGAGCGAATGAAGGTAGGCGCAATTTTGATCAACATCGGTCGGGGCCCGGTCATCAAAGAAGTCGATCTTATCTCTGCTCTTGAAACGAATCTCATAGCGGGCGTTGCTCTCGATGTATTCGAGACACCCCCGAGTGTCGCCGAGCAATTGAAGGAACGTACAAATGTGACTCTTACTCCACACCTGGGCAGTGCTACGACTGTCTCGCTATCGATGCCGTCCTCGATGTCCACCAAGGCCGTATCCCGAATTATGTAGTCGGGTAGTACGGATTCAGGAGGGTATGGGCCGAAGTGATGAGTTTAACTAACTAACTCTTATGAGAATTAGCCGGTCCACCAATAAACGATCACGATAAGACCAATCAGCCATATGGCATACGAATTGTTTTGAATTCGTTTCCAGAAATAAAACTCATTCGGATCTAATGATCCCATACCGATGACTCCTGAAAACACTGTTGTTTCTATTCCCGAGACCTAAAATGCTTTTGAGTTTCTAGCGTCTCTGGTTTTCGTAAAACCACAGCCCCCCTCCTGAACCACCGAGGAGGAGGTCGTCATCTCCATCACCGTCGATGTCTCCAAAAGCTGGAGCGGCGAAGCCGAAGTGTTCTAGAGGAAGCGGACCCAAGTCCGTGAATTTAGGGACGCTTCGAGTCCCTTCGTTCAGGAGGAGGCGAATGCCTTCTGATTCTGAGCCAACAATAAGATCTAGATCTCCATCACCGTCGAAGTCATGAAGGACGGGGAGGCTCCGGCGTCCCACATCAAGACCTAAGTATTCGTCACTTATTAGGGTGAACTCTGGTTGGCTGGAAGTTCCGGTATTCTCGTAGAAATTGAGTGTTCCTGAGCTCTCTCCGACGACCATGTCAGCATCACCATCAGAGTCTAAATCACCGAGTGTTGGTGTTGCGTTACGACCTCGGGTCAGGGTAGTGATTGCTGAGTCGACGAGAGTTAATTGGATCGATCCGTCATTTGCCCGGTTTTCATAGAAACGAAGCTCGTCTTCCCAGGTCCCGAGTACGGCGTCTAAATCACCGTCACCATCTAGATCGGCGAAAGCGGGGAGGAGATGGTAGCCACTACCGACATCAAATTCACCCGACATTTGAAATCTGGGGGATCCTGGGGTCCCTTCGTTAATTAGTCGGTAGATTTTCCCGTTCTGTGGATCACCTTGCTCGATTTTGTTACCAATCAGGATATCTAAGTCACGATCTCCGTCGAGATCGATGATGACAGGAATACTCTCACTTCCCACATCGATCATGGACACGAAGCGGGACGTCTGAGCCGTAAAGAGACCCGGGCTAGATTGCTCTAGGTAGGACAAGTTGTCTGCGGCCGTGGTATTTGGATTGAATGCACCACCGAGTGCTCCCACGAGTAAATCCTGGTCGCCATCACCGTCCACGTCCCCCAGGGTAGGTGCGTTGTAGCCACTGGTGTTTAGGGGCTCGGATGAAGGAAATGAGATGGGTTCTCCACCGAGCGAAGGTGACTGACAGGTTCCTGTGTTCTCAATAAACAGTATTCCGGGTTCGAAGTAATCTCCCCAGAAGAGGTCTTCATCTCCATCATTGTCTACATCACCAAGAGCCATTGTGTTTGCTCCGTGCAGGCTCCCCATTTGCGCAATGATCTCAATGTCCTCAAAAAAATCAGTCACGTGTTGGAACTGCGGGGGCCCAAGGGTACCGGAGTTGATACGCTCATATCGCGTCACTCTTCCCGAGAGACGCCCGATAAGGAGGTCGACCTGTGAGTCGCAATCTATGTCTGCTGCATTCGGAATATTTTGCCGGTCAGAAAATAATGGCTTGCCGTCAACGTCTTTTAGACTGTCAGCTACCTCAACAAATCGAGGCTCTTGGGGTGTACCTTCGTTACGGTAGTATCTCACATAGCTGAACGGTTGCTCAGCGAGCAGATCATGGTCGCCATCTAGGTCCAGATCGACGAATCGGTACCATTCGCCGACTTCTAGATCCTGGTATCGATCAGTTCGCCAGAGAAATTGCGGCTTTTCTCCTGGGCGATTCTCAAAGAATATCACGCTACCTGAAACGTCCTGGACAAAGAGGTCGTAGTCTTCATCACCATCGATATCCAGGAGTTGGGGTCGTGGCATATTGAACCCGCCGAGAAACGGATGCTCGTACACTTGGCCAGATTGGTCCACGGTAGGGAAAGGGGTGATACGGCGTATATACTCAGGCATAGCAAGGCTGTTGTTCTCGGCCGTCCCTTGGTCATATCTGCCTGGCTGTACTTGTGATGAAGGACCCTCCTCCATTCGAACCCCACAGCCGATCAGAACGAGGCAAGTACTAAGCATACAGATAACCAGGGAAGCACTACGCTCTTCATAAGAAGATGAGCGAGAGGTCATCGGTCTCGAGTTATGGTTGACGAGACCGACATACCAGCTGCGTAGCGACCAACCTCAATGACCGCGATTACGGAACGTGTATCGATATCGATTGCGACGACGGTACCTGGGCGAGCCTGATCACCACTGATTGATTGGTATGTACCAGCCACGTTACGCCCGGATACATAGACCGTATTTCCGTCCGGTGATACCGCTGAGCCATGTGGTTCTGCGAGCGCCGGATGTCGAATTACGTCAATGACTGTCCAGGTCTCTGTGTCGACAACAGTCACGGTATTCTCTGATTGGTTGGGCACCCAGACAGTTGTTCCATCATTGCTAAATGAAGGATGCCAAGGTTGTCCACCGACGGGGATTGATTTGACGAGAGTGGGTTGAGGATCGCTTAAGTCAAAAATCAACAATTCTCCACTCATCTGACCTCCGGCGACCATCCACTCCCCATCTGGGGACAAAGCAAATTGCACCAACGTATGAGTTGTGCCATCGATGTTGTATAGGTCGACTTCCTCAACACCGAGGGGTGCATAAGCAACGGTGTTTTGACCTAAGCTGGCGGTAAAGAATCTTTTCCCGTGTGGGTCTACAGCCAATGCATGTGGTCGTGGAAAAAAGACATCCACTTCCTCTATTTCCATCGAACTGCGCTGTATCACACCGATGCGTTGAGGTGGGTTTACCGCTGCCATCGAACGGCCCACATAAAGGTGATCAGATGTCGGATCCAAGCTCAACATACCTGGTGCTTCAAAGTTTGACTGGGCTACGAGTCTATTTTGTCGATCGAACTTCAGAATTTTTCCTGCAGAGATCAGTGACACGTACCAAAAAGAGCCATCCGGTTCCACGGCCGTGTGATGTGCCTTAGCCGACTCAGGGAAACCAAGTGCTTTTAGATCAACTGTTTCGACTAGCTTGTTACTCTTGGTATCAATTATAGAGACTGTGACCTCTTCCTGGCTGGCTACGTAGAGGAGGTCCTGGGCACCTAACAATGCCGGCGTCTGAAAGAAGATGACACCAAGGAGCAGGAGTCGGGGCATCACCCGAAAATAGTGCTCCTGTGACTCTGTTACTCGTAACATGAAGCTTACTCCGAAATTGTCCGTGGACGGTATCTAACCACAAAAAGCCCCTCACGGCTGCTTGTCACTACTACAACCCCGCTCTTGAAGTACGGATAGTTCGACCAGGAACCAGTCATGGACGCGTCATCACCACCGTATGGTACGGTATCAAAATTACCTACTAATTGGGGGTTTTCGGGGTCAGAAATATCCAGCACTCTCAATCCACTCTTGTAGTTGGATTGGTACATCGTGTTCCCTAGAATGTAGAGATTGTGATCTGTTGCCTTCGTTTCAGCCATGTACTCTCTAGCTAGGATTGGATCATCCAGGTCGGCGAGGTCCCATATGAGCGTCCGAGTGTTGGTGACGTTCCCGCCGCTTTCATCCAGTTCATCTCCCATGAAAAAGTAGGAGTGATCTTCTGAGAGCCAGCCCTGATGTGAATATCCGACATTAGGATAGGATGCCATTGCGATGGTGAGTGGATTTGACTTGTCGGTCACGTCAGCTATGGAAAGCGCGGTTTCATTCGAACCAAGACAAATTTCACGTCCCTGATAGTCGGTGTCGGGTCCGCGATATACTACACACTGTGCATCGTGAGAGTATCCGGTTCGTTGCCGACCTGTCGACATATCTTGAAAACAACCAGCGAACACAGGAGCTAAGGGGGTTTGAATATTGATCATGTGGAGCCCTCCACCACATGTCTGCCCTCCACCACTACTACCCACTGAATACGCAAACCCGGTCTCTTCATTGATAACAATGTTGTGCGCGCTTGCAATTTGATCATAATGCGCGTCACTAGCGAAGGTCTGCGGATCCGACCCGTCCAGCCCCCTGAGTCGAGTGAGATCAAAGACCTGCATCCCATGTTCTCCCGCTCCATCAGAAACTACATACATATGATCCTGATAGACCTTCATGTCTCTCCAAGTTGAGGCAGTAGCTGTTTCCGGCATTGGAAGTCGGCCGAGGTAGGTTGGCATACCCGGATCAGTTATATCTACAAAGGCTGTTTGGTTAGACATGCCTACGAGTACGATTTCTTGACCGGTTTCAGGATCAGTCCAGCCCCAGACATCGTTTGTTACAATTCCACGCTCTGCACCCATGTGAGCTAGAGGCAGAAACGAAACAAGATCAACTGATTCACAATCGAAACCTGAAGCCTCACCTTCTGTCGAGCAGGACACCTCGTCACCTGTAACTGCATCCATGCCCAGGACGTCACCCGTAATTCGACCAGCGGAGGTCCAGTTGTCATCCGCGCGTTCAAATACCCAAGCAGCTCCGGCACCTCGATCGGCACCATTTGCTACACCTACAGCGATATCGCCTGAAAAATCTACAGTTCTTCCGAAGTAGGCTCGTCCAGTCTCAGCCGAGGATATCTTAGAGGCCGCAGTCCATTCGAAGGTCTCTCGATTGAACGTGTAAGAGAAAATACGCCCCTGTCCCTGGGCTGCGCTAAAGGCCCCAATTAGCGCAGCATTCCCATCGAAGGCTATGGAGCCACCAAATTGTATCGCGCCTGTTGACTCATATGGGGATAAGAGGGAGGCAAGCTCCCAAGTGTCTCCGGCGAGTCCGTAGACGAATACAGCACCTGTTCCCGCACCCGTGCCTCCGAAATATCCTGGAGCTCCGACGAGCGACACATTGTTCTCGATCGCGATGTCAGTTCCAAACATTGTTTCGTCACTAAGGCCGGGTGCCTGTAACTGCCCCCTCTCCTCCCAGGTATCCGAGTCTTCGCTGTAAGCGAAGCTGTAGACTCTGCCTTCACCATCTGAGCCGAAAGGAGCTGAGATCAACATCTGGTTTCCTTGAAGGGCTATACGAGCTCCGAAAGTGTCTTCTTCATCAATATCATCAGGTCTGATCTTGGAATGTTGGACCCAGGACTCACCTTCACGACGGAAGGCGTAGGCCGCTCCTGTTCGACCGTTTTGAGCGACTGTCCCGACCATGATCCAGTCATTATTGATTGCCAGTCCGGTACCGAGGCTGTCAGCGGGACTGCGGTCTGTGGTTTCAAGTCGCCCTGATTCAATCCAGGTACCGTTTTGGTTTTGGTATACGTAAACTGCACCGGCCCCTTCGTCGGCACGTGTGGCTGAGATAAGTAACGTGTTCTCGTGTTTAGCCAATCCAATTCCGAAACGATCACCTGGTTCGTCACTGCTTGGCTCGATTCGCTGGGTCTGAATCCAGTTCCCGGATGGATCCCGCCCGAACACGTAGACGACACCAGAGCGCATTTCGTAGCTGGCTTCTCCTACAAAAACCTGATCCCCGTCCACGGCGACAGCATTGCCGAACGCTTGCGAAGCAACTGGGGCACTAGGCACTGAAGCCAGCAAGGCTACCATCGAGGCTAGGTATATCCTCTTCATGAGATACCATCTCCGTGTTGTGATTCAGTGCGCGAAGCCCTTCGGCACCTATCTAATCGTCGTTGATCTAACTGCAAGAACCCGCGATGCTGGGTTCTGGTCAAGTCATGAAGTCTACGTGGAGGTTCTTTGAGAGTCCCATGAGACTGAGTTTCGATTGAGCCTGGATGATAATCCAACAATGTCACCAAGAGATTCTCTAGGTAATCAACTTCGATTTTCGTGGGGCACCGTCTTGTTCTTCACACTCAGTGATAGCACACTGCCAGAGCAGAATCACAGGTAGAGCAAGTGTTCGGAGTGAGAGGTGAGTGCCAAACTTACTTAATTGGTGACATGCCCGAGTTCCATCTTGATTGGAGTAAGGGTTTGTCCAAAGCATGTAACGGGAGTGGGTCATGATTAACGCGGTTGCAGTGGCGGGAATCCTAACTCTGTTCCAGGCGACTCCAGCTAGAGTAGAGGTGACCCCGGAGCGTTCGGAGATTGAAGTTCAGGTTACGGCGCAGCTAACTGCTCGCGCATTCGACGGATCAGGCCGAGCCATTAATGGAATGCCGGTGCGTTGGATTTCATCGACACCCGAACTCGCGACAATTGATCAGACGGGTCGAGTTCTTGCTTTGAATCCTGGAATGGCACGTGTCACTGCGGTCATCGGGGGAAGACCAAGTGGTTCAGTAACGATCGTAATCCGGGCGTTGCCCGCTGTTGAGCTCTCAGTGGAACTAGCGAATGATCGACCATATGCAACACAAGCGCTCCCGCTTCAAGTGACGGCACGGAATCGACTTGGAGAAATCGTAGATGATCCGGATCTTACCTACGCGAGTTCGGACGAATCTGTCGCGGTAGTTGACCCTGCAGGTCTAGTCTTCGCTCGCGTGCAAGGAACTGCTCGGATCAGCGCCTCGACTGGAGCAGTGAGGGGTGGGACGGTGATCAATGTGAGGGCAAACCCGGGACTCTCCTATTCTCTCAGTCCTACGGAAGCCCAGGTCCGGACAGGAGATGTGATACGGTTGCAGGCCTCGATCCGATCTCCGGATGGTGAAGTTCAGGGGTTCCCTGAATGGTCCGTGACCGGAACAGGCGCCCAAGTAGAAGATGACGATGGGGAAGGGGTTTTTGTTGCTGAGGAACCTGGGACATACCGTGTATCAGCCCGACTCGGAGAGAATTCGGTATTAAGTGCAGTGGTGCGCGTTGAATCGAGAGGTGCGGATGCAGAGTTAATTCAGGTTGGGCGAGGCCCGATCTCAAATCATCACTCGGGTGACGTGTGGGTATTCGAAGGTGTAGACGGACGTGATTACGCATACATAGGCACCTTCATGCATGACTGGATGAAGGTGTGGGATGTGACTAATCCGTCAAACCCAATGCTTACTGACTCAATCCAGCTTGATGCGAGGAGAATCAATGATGTGAAAATTCACCCGAACAGCAGATTGGGGATCGTCACGCGTGAGGGAGCGTCAAGCCGCCGTAATGGGATGGTGTTCCTGGATTTGACTATGCCGGCACATCCGACTGTTCTGGGTGAGTACACGGAGACACTCACTGGGGGGGTCCACAACGTCTGGATTGATGGTGACAACGAACTGGTTTACGCAGTCCACAATGGTACTCGAGCGATTCACATCATCGATATCTCTAATCCTGAAGCTCCGAGTGAAGTTGGCCGCTGGCAGATCGATAACCAGCAACGTTCCCTACACGACGTCATTATTCAGGAAGGGTATGCATACGCTTCATACTGGGATGATGGTGTCGTGATCCTAGATGTCGGTGCCGGATCCCATGGAGGTACGCCACGTGCCCCAGTCCTGGTGAGTCAGTTTAAGTATCCCGTTGGAAACACCCACGTAGCATGGCGCCACGGACAGTACCTCTTCGTCGGAGATGAGATTTTCCCGCCTGCTTGGGATGCAGATCGTCCGATTGACGCGCGCGGGTACATTCATGTGCTTGATATGAGTGATATGGAGAATCCGGTTGAAGTTGCTAAGTACGAAGTTCCCGAAGCAGGGGCTCATAATGTTTGGACTGAAGGTGACCGGCTTTACGTGGGCTATTACCAGGCAGGTCTCCGAGTTCTAGATATCTCGGGCGAATTGCGAGGTGACCTGTATAAGCAGGGACGCGAGATAGCTGTGATCGAGACAACGGACGAGAATACGACTACACCCAATTGGGGAATGACTTGGGGGGCTCAGGTTTTCAAGGGCCGCATCTATTCTTCCGACCTTAATTCAGGTCTTTGGATCACTGAGCTCAAGGAGCGTTCCCGAATAGTCTCTTAGCTCCACTGACTTAACTCCGTATAGAATAGAGTTGGAAAGCTATGCTTATAGTTAGCCTGAGCTCAGAGCAGCATTGAGCATCTCGCTTAATTCTGAGGGTGTAACTAATGCGGTGGAGAGGATCGCTCGTCGCACACCTCTCCTTCAAGATCCTGAGCTTTCCAGGCGGATTGGCCGGCCAGTGTGGTTAAAGGCGGAATGCCTTCAGGTAACCGGATCATTCAAGGTCCGAGGGGCTGCAGCTCGGCTATCGGCATTAAGTGATCAAGAGCGGACGCGTGGAGTGGTTTCATGCTCAAGCGGAAATCATGGACGGGCTGTTGCCTACGTAGCGCAAAAGTTGGGGATTCCTGCCTCGATTTGTGTACCAGAGTGGGTTGATCCGGTGAAGCTTGAAGGGATAAAGAGGGGTGGGGCAGAAGCAGTTCTGGTTGGCTCCACATTTGATGAAGCCGAAAGTCACGCACTTGAACTCTCTGAACGAACTGGACGAACATATATCTCGGCCTACGATGACCCTTGGGTGATAGCAGGGCAGGGGACGATCGCCTTAGAGATTCTCGAACAACTTGGAGAGTCTCCTGCAGCAATCCT
>LWDU01032626.1_pt1 | contig 17155 bp, 14 predicted proteins | sample 727161 | NCBI WGS metagenome assembly LWDU01 (sample SAMN04566230, study PRJNA314399) | hydrothermal vent metagenome | isolation source: deep sea hydrothermal plume seawater | place: Mexico: Gulf of California, Guaymas Basin | collected 2004-07-11
TTTGGAAAATTTGGCCCCGATGGTTCTATTTCAAATGCACCAGTTGTGTTAGCTGTAGTTATGATATGGGTGGCTGCAGTGGCATCTGCTATTGTTGATAACATCCCTTTTTGTGCAGCAATGCTTCCTGTAATTCAAAAATTAGGTGAATTAAGTGAAGAGGTAAATGTAATACCATTGTACTGGGCTTTGGCAATGGGATGTGGATTTGGAGGAAACGCAACCCCGATTGGATCAAGTGCGAATGTTATGACTGTATCTATTAGCGAAAGAGGCGGCCATAAGATTACCACTAAAGAGTGGATAAGAGTTGGGCTTCCGGTAATGCTAATTACTTGTGTAGTAGCAACTATATTCATGTTCTTATTCTATGATTCACTTTACGTAAATCCTTAGTTTAGAAAATTCTTACTACAGCCTAAACACTCTGCTTTAGGAGTTAAGGATTGATTGCATTCAGGACACTTTTGAATCTCCCAAAATTTTTCAACCCATGCATCTAATAATTCTGGTTCATCGGATTCTTTAATCATCTGTAATTCATAATCTCCTATTTTGGTTTTCTCAAAAACATTGGTCAGCATTTCTAAATCAATATTAACCTGAGGTTCTAATTTTTCATCTTTAGAGGAAAAATATGGCGCTAGGAAAACACCGACAATAAACGAAGCCATGTGAGTCCCATGTCCAATTCCATCGTCTGTTCTCATTCCAACATAAAGTGTTTCCATCCCAACAAGAACAATTGTAGAAAGGAATACGGGAACTCTATGCATGAATATGGGCCCTAGAAGCATAGGGATCTCATCTCTAGGGTATAACAGTACAAATCCACCCATTATACCAAAAACAGCCCCTGAAGCGCCTATATGGATGGTTTCTAGGTCATCTGCTTGATTCCATACCGAAATTAACCCAATCAACAAAGAACCTATGATTCCACTTATGAAATATATTCTTAGAAATGAACGTGAACCGATACGATCTTCAAAAGGAACACCTAATAGAATCAGGATCAGCATGTTCATCAGCAAATGCATAGGACCTCCATGCATGAACATAGCACTTATCAGTGTTAATAATCCAAATCCTGGAGATTCTAGATACGTTGGCTGAAATCCTAAGGTAATGAATGCCTGAACTGCCATATTAGGTTTAAGCAGAAGCATGATCCACCATGTAGCGAACACGCTAAAGTTGATGAACACTATAGACTGCGAAACCATGAATCCATTGCGTCTACAATAGTGAGTTACCAAAATTCCAATCAGAATTAGAATCAAAGTCCCTAACGAAGACACTGGTTCAGACATATTACGGACTGGTCGCTTATAGAATTAAAGCTGACGCTGATACCTTCCATGATCGGATAGGAGAAGGCACGAAGCCCTCTCCTTCCTTCATTGACTTATTTCGTCTATTCTTCTTCTCTGCGAAGAGAAGTTCCAATAGATGCTACTAAGGCTGCTACTGAAAGACCAATGATTCCAACTGCGAAAGATGGAGTAGATGCCTTGTTCTTAACTATAGCAATATTGCCAGTTGCATCATTATCATCTCTCTGGTTAAGGTACTCATCTTGAGTCTTAACTCCAGCATTGACATCTTGTTCTTCTGCATCTGGGTTAATCATTGCATACATTTGAACATTCTCAAATTCTTGGACTGTTGATCCAGGTATGTATGAGTCTTCCCATGTTGCTGTTGCATAATACCAAGTCTGCCAGACGCCATCGTTCTCCATTACAGGCTTAGGTGCCATAAGTGGTACGGTTGTTGAAGCTACACGAGTCATACGCTTTACTCCTTCAGGAGTAGAGTATGCATCGCCACTAGAGTCCATGACGTAGAAGACCACTAACACATCAGATGCGTAGTTACCCTCGTTCCATGCCTTAACTGTGATAGCTAAAGGATCTCCCTCGATTACACCTTGGCGGTCAAAGGTCATCTCACCAAGCACAAATTGTGATGGTTTAATGAACAGAGTTGCCGCAACTGGTTCTCTGAGAGACTCATCGCTTCCTACATCGTATCCATTGACTATGACATCGAATTTGCGGTTACCTGCTGGTTCCCCTGCATCTTGGTCATAATCTGGAGCACCGAAGCGAACTGTAATCATTGCTTCATCATCTGGACTCATATCGAATTCGTGTGTCCAAGTGCCGTCATCATTCTGTGATGCTATAATATCTTCGAAATTATTACCATTCATCATGACATTGATTGAAATATCAAAGGCTGCACCCTCATAGGCTTTACCTTGAGCTTCCAATTCAGGATTTATACGGAATGTATTGTCAACGGTACCAATATTCTTAGCGAAGTAATCGATTTCGACTGCTAAACTTGGGAATATATCATACGTTAACTGACCGACGTCATCCTTCGTTAAGAAGAATCCATTATCAAGAGTTCTAATGACTTCAACACCACCAATGTCAACTGATCCTTCAACTCCCCGTGCACGGAAGACAAACGAGTATGCGTTGTCATCTGCTGGGTCGTAATCAAGACTATTGTATCCGAGTTTCTGTGAATCCAATGATATGTAGTATGGGTTCCAGCCACCAGAGTTACCAGTTACTGAATCGCCAACTTCTGAATGGTCGGAACCATCCATTATCGTGAATCCGTTTGCTCCCCATAGTCCTAGAGTATCAGCATCGTTCAAAGATGAACCTTTCTTCTGAGCATATACGGTGATTTCACTATCTAGTGACATCTCGTGATCAGCCCAGAATACCAAGTAAGCTGTTGCAGACCAAACACTGATGTAATTTGTTCTGGCTTGCTCATCGGCTGACTGGGAGGAAAGAACAGTTACTGAACCTTCCATCATTGGATGATACTTACAGTAATAGCTGAAGGCACCGACTTCAGTGAAAGTTAATGACCAACTATCACCAGGTCCAATATCGAATGAATCGAATTGTGCTTCTTTGTCTGTTACTGTGTGAGTTACGGTATCTGAATTAGTCCATGTGACTGTCGCACCTATCTGAACACTTGGTGCTTCAGGAGCAAAACCTACAGATTGTCCAGCAATACTTACAGCTAGTGTGTCAGTTGCAACACCTGTTTGATCCCAAGATACGCCCATAGCTCCATCGCCTACTGCTGATGGTTCATTATCGGTTGCTGCCCAATTTGTTCCACCAGTTAATACTGGAGTTCCCATCTCTGCGCTCTTACCAACAATTAACATGTGACTTGCATCATTATTAGCCATAAACAAATCAGCTAACATATCACCATTAGCATCTGCTACCTTTACTCCTGCAGTGTATATTCCTGCAGTAGTCATTCCTGGGAATGCAAATTCATGAACTGCAGATGATTCACCGGCATGTGTGACACCAGCAACATCATAGTAAGCCATACCTAAATTTCCAATAGATTCTGATGAAGACCAAAGTTCGTTGCCGCTCATATCATTCACATATGCGTATGCATAGCCTGCATCGATTGGACCAGTTGGTCCTAGGTCACCCTTTCCTGCATTCTTGAAAGAAGTAGACATTGTAAATCCTTCTCCAACTTCCAAAGTATATGGACTTGATTCAGAAGTCTGGGCAAGGTCGAAACCAAGACCGTAAACTCCTACATTATCAATTTGCCAAGTTGTTTGTCCGGCAGTATCACCGAAATATCCACCCAAGCGGAATCGAATTTGAACATTGTCAAATCCTGAACCTGTGTATGAATCTAATCTACACTGCGTCTCTACCCAACCACCTGAATTCATAACAAAGGCTTGTTCATTGTAGAACGGATGTCCATAGTATGCATAATTGTATACTAATCCACCATATCCCTCACCAGATGTTGGATTCAATGGGAACCACGTATCTCCCGCATCACTACTAATCTCAATTCGACCACCGTCATAGTAGTAAGCGTAATTTGCATTCTCAGTTCCAAAAAATGAGTACTTGTGCTTGAATACTAACTTAGCTGATGTAGCTGTTGAAAGATCGAATACTGGTGAAGTCAAGCTAGTGTCGTCACCATTGTAGGGCTGTCCATACGCGTCAGTACCTGCATCCCATACTGGTGATTGACCAGGTTCACTATCAGCTGTTGCTGATGGTATCCATTGGAAACTAGCCGGAGGTCCACCGTCTTTAGTTGAATACCAACCACTTGAATAATGTCTCTCATTCTCTTCATTATTTTTAGCTGATAGAGCTGTCTCATCTGCAGTAGTACCTACTATTGTAAACATGGTTTCTCTAGAGAGAGCAACGCTGTTGTCCCCTGCAAACTCATCAATTCCTGAAGAAGGGTTATTTCCTATCCATGTATCAAATACAATCTTGTACTCGCCTGGAACCTGGAAATGATAATCTACTCCAACTGTCTGTGATTCACCGCTACTGAAAGCGCCACCAAGACCGTTACCAGAAATATCCCAAACTTCTTCAGCTGCAACTGATTGCATACCTGTTCCTGTGAAAGATAAGGAGTCGATGTGCCAATGCTCACCGTCACCAGGCCATTGATAGGCATACATTCCTACAACGAATTTCAATCTAACATCAGTCATGCCAACGTAATCTGACATATCGAAGGTTGTTGAAACCCACTTATCCTGATCATTCATTGCTGCTCCGGACACGCCGTTACAATTTCCACAGTGAACAAATCCTCGCTGGTTGAACAATGGGTTACCGTAACCTGCATAGTTGTACATAGTTCCAGTGTATCCACCATCTGGGAAGAATGTAAGCCACTCAGTACCGCCATCGGTTGAGATTTGTACCTGTCCTCCATTATATGAGGTGTAACCTGCATAGTAGTCGAAATTCCACCTGTGTTTCATAGTCAACAACAAATCATTAGAAGTGCCTGTGAAATCCAGAGGTGCAGTTTCTACTTCTGCGCTACCGCCATCATAATACATCTGGAATTCGCCACCATCTGGACCCCATGAATTAGTCTCATCTCCATCACCTTCATCGGTGTTTAGGACAAAACCTGGAGATCCACCATAGTAACCCCAGTTAGGACAACTACCATCGCCACACTCATAATCAGTTGACCAGCCTGCTGCCGTTGCTGCTGCTTCGTTAGCATAGCTTTCCAAATCATCTGAACTGTCGTATGTTTCCAATCCCATTGGTCCTAACTGCATTCTTACCTTTGCTAGACCTGAAGTCTGAGGCTGGATACCTGCATTGATTATAGTAGCCTCTACACGAACTGTTGAATCAACACCTAGTGGATCTGGTAAATCAAAACCAGTTAGACCTACGTTATTGGTGTACACAAGTCCTGTAACTGCTATGTCATCAAGACGGAAGAATGATTCGTAATATGGGTAGTTCTGATTCAAAGTTGACCAACCCGTTACGAATCGGACTTTTACATCACTGTTTCCACAGTATGGAGTCAAATCAAATGTAGCTTTGACCCATCCCTGAGGATCTGGTGTGTAAGTGAATCCTGTCGTTGTTCCATAGAATGCATAACCTGGCTGACCACGTAATGGGTTAGCGTAGTACGCATAGTTGTAAATTGTGTGATACTGTCTATCATCCGTTACTTTAGGTGTTAGGATAGCCCATGAATCTCCACCATCATCTGATACCTGAACCTGAAATCCATCGTACGTATAGTACGCATAGAAAGACATCATCATCTGCAATTCAGCTTCAACTGGAAGAGTTAAATCCAAATCGGGTGTTGATACGTAGTTATCTGCCGGAACTGAAGCTTGGGTTCTAAAACCGCTATCCATTGAATATGCTGAACCTGCATTGGCATCACGACCACGAACATCCCAAGTATCTCCTGAACCGTATTTGATTTTGCCTGTTTCCCAGTCTCCGAAAGGAGTGCTCATATCACCATCTTCAAAGTCATCTGCGAAAATAACAAATTTTACTTCTCTGAAAACAGCAATCTGATTATTAGACATATCCTGATCGCCACCATTGTCAGCTACTTTGATAGTGACAGCCAGTTTCGTACCGACTTGCAGACCTTCTGATGCTGGGTTGAACTCATTTCCTGTAGTTGTAAAGAAATCAACTATAGTCGATTCTTTAAAGCCTAAGGATGTTATAGAATGAGTTTCAGTAGCATATGTTGTATCTGCTTCCTTTACAGTAGTTACTACGTCATCTACTCTCATGTAAGAGTCGTAGTAGTACGTATTATCATACTGATTGAAACCTACTACCCAACGGAATTTTACATCACTGTAACCAACGAAGGAATCCAAATTAACTTGTTGAGCCTTCCATGGTGATTCGTGACAATTGTAGCAGTATGCTTGTTGTATATTGTAATAAGTCCATGCAGCTTTATTATTTGATGATGTAAATATTGGGTTAGAATATGTGTTGTACGTAGTACCATAATATCCGCCTCTTGTGAAAAGATCGTCAGATACATATGCCCACGTATTACCGCCATCTACTGAAGATTCGAAGTATGCTCCTTCATACATGTAGTAAAACTGATGTGAAAGTTTGAAATCCATAGTCAAACCTATTGCATTAGATGTATCTATCGATGGAGTGGCTAGATAACTCAAAGCAGGTGGATTTGGTCCCAATGTTGATGTTGGGGTGCCACTGTATGAACCTGAACTGCTCTTTTCATGTATCCAAACTTTGTCATCATTGTTGAAGGCACTCTGATAACTGTATGCATAGTTACTTGAAATATAAACATCTCCAGCGGATGATACAGCTATGCCACCATGGTAAGTATTAGCTCCTACGTACGAACTGAAAAGAGTTGTTGATGATGTTGCGCCAGTTGCAAACCTCTTCAATCCACCATAATAGGATGAATAATAGTATCCACTTGTGTAAACGTAGTCATCAGTAACAGCTAAGTCATTACTGTATCTAGCGTAAGTGTAAAGTTGCGTGTAGCTTGAAGCAGAGTATGTACCAGTACTTGATCTCTCATATTGCCTAATACGGCCGTTGAATTCACGGTATATTATGTACAAATCACCTGTACTATCATCTACCCTTATTCCCTGTGCATAGTAAGATGCAGATACACCGTTTCCATATGCAAAGTTGCCATCTAATGACATATCAGATGAATCTAAAATTATTACTTTACGATAAGATGTACTGTACTGCGTTTGTAGAACATATACTTGACCACCATATTCTGTCAATGATGTTCCGTATCTTACGTTAGTGCTGTTACATGCTGCTGGAGTGCTACCTGGGTTAGCTATTGACCATTTACAGACTTTTGTCTGGTAGCCATACATCCCATTTGGTCTAGCCAAAGTATAGTAGTAAGTTCCATCATCTGTAACATCTAGTACGTCATTGAGGTACACGTAGTTCGCAGCTATAACTGTAGTTACAGTATTTGTACTTACAGTTATCTTCTTGATACTGTCTGATCCTTTGTCTGCAACTAAGATATTTGTTCCATCAAAATACAATTTATGATTATCGTTGAAAAGTCCACCGAGTGTTGTTGATTTACGACCTGAAGACCATGAGCCATCATCTGGGCCACCTTCATCACCGTAATTGTAGTTACCTTTACCATCATTGGCATTAGTAGTCCATCCATCGCCTCCCTGAATTGAACCATGTGTAAAGCCCTCGCCACCGTCATCGAAAGTGTATTCGTTTATAGTTTCCTTAACTGTGAAAATCGAAGCTGTAACATCAATACCTGTTTCGGGCTGTGGAGTACAACTTCCTGCTGTGTCACAATTTACACCGTGATTAGCAACAGTTGCTGAAATGATATTGTTATCGGCTAATGACATAGGGTCAGGAATTGAAGCTGACTTCAACCTGAGGTCATTCCTTGGAGGTGGAGGAGGTGAGAAAGTTACTGCAGTACTATCTGAGATAGCTGAAGGTGATCTTCTGTACACATACTCTAGACCCGTTAATTCACCATGGCCATTTCCCTGAATTCCTGATGTTAGCCATTCATTATCTGAAGAGTAACCACCATTAGCATCTTTGTACTGCATAGTAATTTCATTGCTTCCTTCATCCAAAATAACCTGCCAAGTCAAAGCGTTAGCTGCTGCTGTGCCTGGACATTGGTAAACTGAAGGATACCATGCTCCTTGATCTTGATATTGGACAATTAATTGTCTGTTAGGCGCAGTTCCAATAGTGTCGTAATAAACACCTGCATTAGGATTGCTTGCCCTACAGAAACCGCCATCAAACCAACCTGGTATAATCGCGTTACCTAGATTTGCGTAAGGGATGCGCTGGGGAGTCCATAAATTAGAAACGCCGTTCATACCTAAATTGATATAACCATTGTCTCCACCATTACCCCAAGTCGTAAATTCCTTCTCATAGAATTCAAAGGTGAATCCTATATCTTTTGCGGCTTGACCACCGTCAGTACTGCTGCTAATAAGCAACGTACCATCTCCGCCTAGGGCGGGAACGATTTCAATCCAACTATAGGTAGGACCGCCTGAAGCTTCATTGCTGTCCTTAAAAGTATAACCGTAAGAATCTGTTCCGGTTCTTGCCGATGCCACTGGGGCGAATAGCACTAGAGTGCTTGCGACCATAGACACGACGACCACGATAGCCATTAGCTTCGTAGCCCAATTTTGCTTGTTTACATTACTAGTTTCTTGCATATGTACACACCTTGGTTGAGAAGGGTACCTACTATGACGCCATTGTAATATAAAGGTTAGTATTTTATTTTTTAAGAACGAATGAAACTACTTTAAAACCAAGGTACTCGTCTTATTAATGAACATCGGTATTCTAGCTCTACAAGGTGCTGTTTCGGAACATAAGAGCTGTATGTGTAACTTGGGAACTGATGTAATTGAGGTAAGAAAACCGAATGATCTAAACGGAATTCATGGTTTGATAATGCCTGGTGGAGAATCTACTACTTTGAGAAAATTACTTAAAAATTCAGGATTATGGGTGGCAATTAAAGAAATGGATTTACCTATAATGGGAACTTGTGCAGGAGCGATTCTATTAGGTAAGTGTGATGATGAAACTTTTACAAAAATGGATATTGAAATCAATCGGAATTATTATGGGCGGCAAAAAGATTCTTTTGAAGCCAGTATTACTCTAGAAAACAAAAATGTGTTTAATGGCGTTTTCATAAGAGCTCCTGTAATCACGTCTGTGGGGGAGAAAGCTACAGTAATAGCATGGAAAGGAGAGGAAATCGTAGGATGTATAGAAGGTAAAAATATGGCTTTGACGTTTCATCCTGAATTAACTAGCGATTTGACGTTTCACAAAATGTGGAAAGATAGGTTAAAATGAAGGATCTAAAAGGAAGAACCAAACCTGGTTTTGAACATCATATATTCATATGTGAAAATAAACGAGATGAGGAGCATCCTAGAGAATGTTGTCATGACAAAGGTAGCAACGATATAACTTAGATTCAAACAAGAGATTATCTGTGACAAATTAACTGGTAAAGTTCGGGCAAATAAAGCCGGATGTCTTGATTTTTGTGAACAAGGGCCTACTGCGGTAGTGTATCCTGAGGGTATCTGGTATAGAATAGCTGATTCTGAAAAAGATATTAAGGATATAGTCAAACAGCATTGTATAGAGAAAAAAATAGTCAAAAGGTGTCAAATTAAGTTGTGAAAATGGTGCGGGGGGAGGGATTCGAACCCACGTACCACTAAGGATCGGATTTTGAGCCCGACGCAATTGGCCAGACTATGCGACCCCCGCACTTTATTTCCACGAAGGTAGCACTATTTTAGGCGCGCGGTTATTTGAATCGTTCCTGAGATTGCCAAACAGCTCCAATCAGGTGTCGGATTATTCTAGCTGCAAGTGCAGATGTATTGCCATTATCGTATTTTGGACAAACTTCTACACAATCAAAACCAACAATTCTATCTGCAAAAAAGTTTATAGTTTGCAGAACCTCATAAGGCGTCATACCAAAGGGCTCAGGAGTGCCGACTCCGGGTGCGAAGGCTGGATCTATTACATCCATATCTAAACTGAGATAGACAGGGCCATCTAATTCATCGATTACATCAGTTAGATATTCTCGTAATTCAGTCCATCCCGATTCAATGAATTTGAGACCAATTGCCCGTGCTTCTGATATCTCAGATTGTGACACTGAGCGGATACCTATTGAACGGACTTTGTCTAACCCCACTATTTCACTAACGCGTCTAGTAACTGTTGCATGGGACTTAGGATTACCTTCGTATTCATGTCTAAAATCTAAGTGTGCATCCAATATTACTACTGATAAATTTGGATATTTGGAATGAACTGCTTGAACTGCTGCAGGAGTTAACGAGTGCTCGCCACCTATACCTATCGGAAATTTGACTGCATCTACTATCTTTGAAACTAACTCAGTCAAAGACTTTTCATTCTTATCTTGGTTTTTGGTAATCTTTAGATTGCCCCAATCATTAGCTGAAACATCACACAAATCGATTCCTAATTCCATCAAATAGGTTTCAAAGTTGTAACTATGCTTCCGAATTTCATCGGGAGCTTTTGAGGCTCCTTTCCTAAAACAAGCTGTTCCATCATATGGATATCCATAAAATACAAATTTGGCATCATTGAAAGATGCTTCTGCGTCTGCAAAGAATTCCGTCACGTTAGTCTGTTACCAGCTTACGACCCATAGCAGATAGAAAGACAATTTCATTTCCAGGTTTCATATTTTCATGGAATTTATCGGGGATGTCTCCCAAAGGAATGTTGAAAGTCTCAAATGTTTCAAGATCCATCATTTGAACTTCGGAACCCATATTAGCTAATATCTGAGCTTTACGTCTATCTACAAGTGGAACGTGAACTTTATGTTTAACTGGATGTACTAAAGACCTTTTTTGTTTATCAAAAAGACCAATAGCAACCATACGTGCTTTGGCTTCACCGTGTTTTCCAGGTTTAGAGGTAACATACTCTACCAATTTACAAGGCTCATCATCAATAACGATGTATCGCCCAACTTTTAATGTTCTTATTTCTCTAATTTCTGTTTGGCTCATTTTAAATTACCATTCCAATTCACGCCATTGGTCATCTGAAAGGTAGCCATACAAAGTATTTCTACCTGAAATATTGCGACGCATCTTGTTGAATAAATCGACAGCTACTTCTAATGATTGGTCACCTGTATCTTCGTGCAAAGCTTCCAATTTTTCAATTAACTGTTCCACTGTAATCATGGGACTCAAGTTCTCATTAAGCCAGCAGTAGTTAATTCTTCCTTTATATTTCTAACTGCATTTTTGATATCATTTACTTCTCTTGCTCCAACACAAACCATTTTTCCACTACCGAACAGAAGTAGAACAACCTTAGGATCATCCATTCTGTAAACTAACCCAGGGAAAGCTTCAGGTTCGTATTCTACATTCTCAAAACCGAGAGACATTGCAATCTGGATTAAGTTCAAAGTTGATTCCAAATTTGTAGTTGCGACTATATTCTGAATTACTATATCTGGTTCATCCTTCACAGGCATGTCCAAAACTCTGAGTTCATCTACAACTTTATTGATTGCGACATGTACATCAGGAATTGACCGAGCGCCAGTACAAACAACTTTTCCACTTCTAAAAATTAGAACAGCCGTTTTTGGCTCAGCTAATTTGTAAATAAGTCCTGGAAATCTATCCTGATCATATTCGGCCCCTTCTAACTGAAAGGCAATGTCTTGAAGCATCAATTCTTTTCCAATTGACGCACTTGCTACAACGTTCACCACTATTATTTCTGCCATATAAAACACCACTGGGGAGAATTGAGTATATAAAGTGTCTATTTAAAGATTTAAATACTATGCTCCAAAAAAATTATTGAATTAAAGAAATGATTTCTTGTGGATTGTCTGTTCCAAATACATAGTATTTCCCATTAGTTGCTTCTATTTCAATACCTTTCTGAAGCCACACAACATAACCTATTCTCCATTTTCCATTTTTGCCCCCTCTTCCAATCCTCCAACCTAAACCTCCAAATTCTCGTATTGGATGATATGGTATCTCTTCAATTGAATTTATTTCACTTGGTTGAAGTTTCTTATTCCAAGCTGGAAAACCAAATTGTATTGCTTTATCATCAAAGATTTTAACAGAATAAAAAGACATATTGTAAGTTGCAAAAATTCCAAAAGATATTCCAATTAAAGGTAAGAATATGAGATACCCCATGGAACCTCTCGTAGTGTATACAAGAAAAAAAACCATACCAATAAAAAACAAAACAAACAACAATGCCAAATATGTTACTTTTTTTTCCTCATAGACTACTGTTTGAGGATAATATGTTGCCATACCTTTTGACTCTACTGGGCCATATTAACCTTTTTTATCATGGTTGTATCTCATCAAATTCCAATGGGAAAATATGCTACTTCTATAGATGATGTGCGTGCTGCTGCCAAACGCATAAGGGGAGTTGGACACAGAACTCCGATTTTAACCAGTAAAACTTTGGATCAATTGGCAGGACGTAAACTTTTCTTCAAATGTGAAAATTTCCAGAAGATTGGAGCTTTCAAATTTAGAGGTGGCTGGAACGCAATTTCTATGTTAAGTGATAAAGATGCTAAAAAGGGAGTTTGTACACACAGTAGCGGAAATCATGCTCAAGCTGTTGCTTATGCTGCACTCAAAAGAGGAATTCCGGCCTATATTGTAATGCCAAATAACTCGCCAGGTGTTAAGTTAGAAGCTGTAAAGGGATATGGGGCAAATATTACTCTGTGTGAACCGACTTCAGAAGCGAGACAAACCACTCTAGAGAAAATATCTGAAAAAACGGGTGCAGAAGTAATTCACCCATTCAATAATCCAAATGTCATAGCTGGCCAGGGAACTGCAGCCTTAGAAATGATTGAAGATCTTGGGAACTTAGATGCTATAATTGCTCCAATAGGTGGTGGTGGACTCATGTCTGGTACTTGCATTACTACGCGTAGTTTATTACCTAACACAAAATTATTTGGTGCTGAACCTAAAGGAGCTGATGATGCTTACCGCTCCCTTAAAGAAGGAAAAATGCTTCCTCAAGAAAGTCCAAATACAATCTGTGATGGTTTACTGACTGGCCTAGGTGAAAACACCTGGGACATACTAAAGGATCACTTAAATGCGATATACACCGTTAGCGACGACGAGGTAATAAAGGCAATGAAGCTAATTTGGGAAAGAATGAAGATTATAATTGAACCCAGTTGTGCAACTCCTGTAGCAGCAGTTATGAGTCCTGAATTCAAAGAATTAAAGGGCATTGAAAAAGTAGGAATTATACTAACTGGCGGAAATATCGATTTGTCGAAAATTCCATTCTAGAATTATGGCGGGCCTGCAGGGATTCGAACCCTGGATCTTCTGGTTAGAAGCCAGACGCCCTTCCAGGCTAGGCTACAGGCCCTAATTCAGTTGCACAAGAAGTGGGTTTTAGTGGTTTTGTTATCAGTGAACTTCACTCCCATCCTCTATTTCTTTATCAGGTTGTAATAAACTAACTATTCCTTTGCCTTCCGCCGCAAGCAACATTCCATTTGATTCTTCACCCCTAAATTTAGCTGGAGCTAAATTGACGAGAACAGAAATCTTTTTGCCAACAAGATCATCAGATTCATAAATTCCACGCAGTCCCGTTACAATTCTCCTTGTTGGACCTCCTAAATTGACATCCAAAAGCCAAAGCTTATCGGCATTAGGGTGGGCTTCAACCTTCTCCACCGTTCCTATTCGTATATCCAATTTCTTGAAATCATCAAACGTTATCTCTGGTTTGACGTTAGCTAGCTCGTTTGTTTCCTCAGGGGGCATTTCTTTCTCCAAAATTTCTTGCATGTTCAATTTACTGAACAATGGCAAAGGTTGCCGTAGTTTGAATTCAGTTTTGTATTCTAATGCTGAATCCCAACCATTATCGTCAATTTTTCCTTCCTGATTCAAATATTCCCATGCTTTTTGGGATGATTTTGGAAGGAAAGGAGTCATCATTACCGATAAACTCCTGCATAAATTCAAAAATGTTACTAATGTAGCTTCACATGCTTCGCGATCGGCCTTTAATTGCTTCCATGGAGCAGCTTCATTCAATTCTATATTGCCTGTTTGAGACAATTCCATAATTGCTTGAAGAGCACGTTTGAATTTACATGCTTCAAGAGCCTCAGAAATTCGACTATGAATTTCTGATATTTTATCATTAAGTGAGGGGATCGTAGATTCCTTGGAACTTAGGCCATCAGGATAATTTTTCTGTGCAAAAGAGATTACTCTGTGCATCAAATTACCATAATTTCCAATCAATTCATTGTTTATGCGGGTAACATAATCTTCCCAAGTAAAATTCGTATCTTTTTGTTCTGGCATTGTGGATGCTAGATAGTAGCGCAAGAGTTCAGAATCGTATCTGTCCAGATAGTCTGGCATCCAAACACCATGTTTGCGTGACTTTGAGAACTGGGTTGAATCCAATAGCAAATATTCATTCGCCGGAACATCATGAGGTAGATGAAGGCCACAACCTGACAACATTGCTGGCCAAATTATAGTATGAAACGGAATATTATCTTTGGCCATGAAATAATAATGTTCGGCTGAATCATTTTCCCACCATTCTTTCCAGAGATCAGGCTTACCTTGATTCTTAGCCCAGTGAAGTGAAGCTGAGTAGTAACCCATTACAGCTTCAAACCATACGTACATTCTCTTTTTCTCATAACCTTTTCTTGGAATATCAATACCCCACTCTAAGTCACGAGTGATTGCACGATCAATTAATCCTTCTTCAAGCCAATTACGTGTAAAATTGATAACTGAAGGACGCCAATGTTCTTTGCCTTCAGATAACCATTCTAATAATGAATCTCTAAAAGCAGAGAGTTTGAAGAAAAGATGTTCTGTTTCCCTAAACTCAATTTTAGCGTCGGGATTTAGCTTGGGGCGTGGATTCTTTAATTCCTTTGAATCCAAAGTCTTTCCACAGTCATCACATTGATCGCCTCTTGCTGATTCATAATTACAGTGTGGGCATGTTCCCTCAACATATCGATCTGGCAAAAATTGTTTAGCGATTGGATCATAGGGCTCTTAGTGTGTCTAAAATCCATCTGGCAGATTCAAAATGTTCTTCAGTATGTGTATGTGAAAATAAATCAAAAGATATGCCCATATCTTCTATTGATTTGCTATTGATACCGTGATAATGCATTGCAACTTCTTCGGGAGTTTTACCTTCCTGTTGCGCTGTAACCGTTATTGGAGTTCCGTGCATATCGCTTCCACTAACCATCAAAACCTTGTTTCCTTTCAAACGATGGTAACGCGCGAATATGTCGGGTGGCAGATAGCATCCTGCCATATGGCCAAGATGCAGAGGGCCATTGGCGTAGGGCCAAGCCACACACACGAGGATGTGCTTCACAAAGACGCAAATTTCGTGCTATATATGAAGCATGGCTAGTAAAAAAGAACTATCAAACTTATGAAACTATTCCAAATCATATGAGCTATCATACTCGGTACAATACTGCCAGTTCTAACACGAAGCCAACCATAAAGCAAACCTCCGCCAAATGCCATCCCAATTGCGATAGGTTCATGGACTATAGCAAATATGAAAGCTGACAATACGATAGCAGGAGTTTTACTATAACATCTTAGGAACATTCCCAAAACAAAACCTCGAAATAGCAACTCTTCCAAAATTGGTGTTAATATGGATACCGAAACTGCTGTGATTATAGCAGAAATTTGTGACATTTCCTTGAGGGCAGTTATAACTTCTTGATTTTCAGCATCAGGGAAAAAATAAAATGTGAATAGTATGTGAAGTGGCTTGACAACAAAAATATCGATTAAAAATACTATTCCTATCAGTTTCCAAGTATCAAAACTTTTTGGTATTTTTAATAATTCATTTAATTGCTCAGTAGTATGCATCATTCGGAGTACGAAATAGACTAGGATAGCACATACTGTAGTAGATATCATCAAAAAATATTGTAGATTGACAACAAATGTTGCCACTGAAACTAATACAACAAATAGGAAAGCAAACATCCCAATAATAGATCCCCAAGAAATTATCTGTGACTGAATCCCACCAGAAGGGCTTAGATCATTTTCTGTTTCCCTACGCGCCTGCCAACACACAAAACTACAATATATCTGAAGTTCGAGATGTGAAGAAGGAGGGATAGGCTTTGAACAATTAATCTTCCAGTTTAGACAAAAAATCAACCAATTGGTGCATTGCACGACCTCTGTGACTAACATCATTCTTCTCTTCAGGTGATAATTCAGAAAACGTTTTGTCGTAATCATCTGGAATGAATATTGGATCATAACCAAAACCACCAGTCCCTTTCATTTCGTGAATGAGATTTCCTTTACATTCTCCTACAAATTTATGTTTAGAACCATCTTCAAGCGTCAGTCCCAGAACACATTTGAATCTTGTAACACGATTATCTACACCTTCCATTTGTTTCAAAACTCCTTGAAGTCCTATCGTATCATAGACATAACGAGAATAAACGCCAGGGAAATTTTCCAAGGCTTCCAAAAATATTCCAGCATCATCAATAATAAAAGGTGTTTGAATTTTCTTGGCAGCTAACCAGTCCAATCCAAAATCTACAACTTCTTCCAAAGTAGCTGCTTGGATTTCAGGGCATTCAACATTCAATTGAGACGCTTTATGGTCAAATGGCTTCAAAATGTAAGTTAATTCTTCAACTTTTCCAAGATTAGAAGTTACCAGATTAATATTCACAATTATACCATTGAGTTGCCACTTTAATGGTTAGGGCTTCAGCGTAATTGCCTTATATGGCCCGTTTGTCAAGACGAATTAGCGGGGGTCGCATAGTCTGGCCATTGCGTTGGATTGCTAATCCAATGGGAGTTAATCCCACGGGGGTTCAAATCCCCCTCCCCGCGCCAAACAATAATCTAATATATTACCTAATGAATCCAACATTATGTCAGATTCGATTAGACTAGTTGTAGCGATGGCTATTGCCCTTTCGTTTTGTACGCCGTGCACCTCTGGTTTAGCAGATGAATTTGGGGAAATGCAAGCTGAAGATTCGGATAGAACTTACCCTAACGATTGGACACATCGGCCATTTGTTGAATTATTTTCAAGTTTAAGTTGTGTCTATTGTATGACTTACG
>LWDU01036661.1_pt1 | contig 17149 bp, 16 predicted proteins | sample 727161 | NCBI WGS metagenome assembly LWDU01 (sample SAMN04566230, study PRJNA314399) | hydrothermal vent metagenome | isolation source: deep sea hydrothermal plume seawater | place: Mexico: Gulf of California, Guaymas Basin | collected 2004-07-11
TTTGATCCGTCTGACGGGCCGCACTTTGAAGAACTTGCTTCAACTGTGCAGCCTGGTTATAGGCATTGATGATGAGGGAACATTGCAGAGTCTCTTTCATGGTTTAAGATCGGCCTTCCTCAGACACTGGCAATGTTTGAAGTCGGTTTGATTCCCTGGCTGACGGCCATCGCCGCAAAAATACCATCTCGTCTGATGAGTTCCTCAAAACCACCTTGCTCAATTATTTTCCCTTTCGAAAGGACAATGACGCAATCCGAAGATTTCAAGGTGGCAAGCCTGTGGGCCACGCAGATAACCGTCCGGTTTTCAGACAGTTCTTCAATGGCAGCCTGAACTTCCCCTTCCGACTGAGAATCAAGGGAAGCAGTCGCTTCATCCAGAATGAGAATCGGGGCATCTTTGATGAAGGCCCGGGCGATGGCGATCCGTTGCCTCTGCCCCCCGGAAAGGGTGACGCCCTGCTCTCCAAGTCGGGTATCATAACCTTCCGGCAGCCGCTGGATGAATTCATCCGCATGCGCATGACGAGCGGCTGCCTCAATTTCTCCCCGGGTGGCCCCCGGTTTCCCACAACCAATATTCTCGGCGGCGGTTTGATCGAAAACCACGATATCCTGACTGACTAACGCAATGAGGTTCTTAACATCGGCAAGCGACATTTCCCTAAGGTCAATGCCATCGATGGAAATTTGGCCCTGAGTCGGATCATAAAACCGAAAAAAGAGGTTCACCAAAGTGCTCTTACCGGATCCGCTTTCACCCGCAATACCAAGGCGATACCCGTGGGGCACGCTCAACTGGATATTCTTGAGAACGATTTCATCGAGATAGGAGAAACTGACATCATTGAACTCAATGGACTTTTTAAAACCGCTGAGTGATTTCGGGTGATCGGGTTCCTTCACCGTGGGTGTCTCTGCGAGAATGTCCATTAGACGTCCGATTCCCACACTGGCCTGCTCGACCTGAATATGCCATTTGCCAAGTTTTTTCACGGGAGTGTAGAACATGATAATTCCCATAAAAAAAGTAACCAGGTGGTTAATGGGGCGCTGAGTCTGAACCACAAAAACAATCAGTGCACCCAGTCCGAGGATCGCTCCAGTTTCAATGATAGGATTGACGAGTTCCTTAGCGCGAACCGTTTTCAAAGTCTGTCGGATAAGGTATCGGGATAAATCCCGGAAACGGCCAACCATCGTCTGCTCCAGATTGAATGCTTTGATGACCCGGATACTGGAAAGCATCTCCACCATCAGACTGGATTGGGTCACATTAGTTTGAACCATTTTTTTGGCAGCCCTCTTTGCTTTTTTACCCAGAGCCAACACCGGCAAAACAAATATCGGCACTAGAATCATCGCTCCCATGGTCAGCATTGGATCGATGAACAACATGATGAAGAAGACACTCAGGATGGTAACCGGCTCCTTAATTATGTGCTCCACTCCATTCCGAAGGCAACGTTGCAGGTTCCCGGTATCTCCATTGATCCGGGTGATCATGTCACCCATGGTGGAACGATTGAAATAATCGAGTGAAAGACAACTCAAGGTCTCCAGAACTTTGACTCTCAAATCGTTGACAACGTGTTCACTGGTATAGGCGAGAAAATAGCTGCTTAAGTAACTGCTGAAACTCCTGAAAGCCGTAAAAAGGGGTAGAAATAGAAATATTCCGACCAGTTGCTTCAAATCAAGTTTCCTATCATGTTTGGGAAACCAGGGATCGATCCATGCATCGACCGTGTTCTTTATCCGGAATTTAATCTGCCCAAAATAGGAATCCGCTTCCTGGCCGGCACCGGACAGCGCAAATGCGGAGTCGGATGGCGTATTCTCAAGTCTTTCGATGAGCGTCTGAGTCAACCACAGTACACCGCCATTCGATAATCCAAAGAGAATTCCGAATAACAAGCCCATAGCTAACCAGACCCGATATGGGCGCAGAAACGGCCAACTGAACTTGAAAATGATGTTGATCCTATGCATCCGACAAACCGGAGTCTAGCCGAAGCCTTTCGCGTTTCAAATAAACAAAACACCTGTTTCCTGTCTATTATTCGTAAAAGAATGACTTTCCAATGGTCCTCTCCTCGATTATATTTATGGCTATGGCTACGGTGAAAGAAATCGAGGCGGCGATTCCGAAGTTATCGCTTGCCGAAATCGAAGGGATTCGCAATTGGATCGACGAATACCTTGAAGATCACCAAGAATTAACCGACGACGTAAAAGCCAAACTCGACCAATCCCATGCCGAAATTTCGGCGGGGCAGTATACGACACGGCGCCCCCATTAATACGGTGGCCGCCTCGCTCCAAGTTTGGTCGCCGACATTCTCCAGAGCATTTGATTCCCTTCCGGCATCGGTCTGTAAAACTATCCAGCCGAAAGTGGATGAGATGGGTTTACAGCTTGAAAGTTTCGCTCACAAACGACTCCAAGGCCGCTCCGAATTCAAATTAAGAGTCGTAGATTACCGGGTAATCTACGAATTCGACGTGAATCAAGGACGCATCTATCTGCACTATGTAGGCCACCGCCGAGACATTTACAGACCATAAGATGGCTTCATGGAGACAATTAGCCGGAAAAAAGTGTCTTTAATCGATTTCTCGCGGTTTAATGAGCCGTAATGAAACCATTTCTCCGAATTCTCTGCATTTCTGTTCTCTTTTCACATTCACTAACCCTTTTCTCGGATGATCTTCGAATTGGGATCATCGGTCTGGATACCTCCCATGTGATTGCTTTCACTGAAATTTTGAACGATAAGAGCCGATCCAACCATATTCCCGGGGCGAAGGTCGTTGCCGCATTCAAGGGCGGTAGCCCTGATGTCGAGTCAAGCTATACCCGAATCGACGGCTTTACTAAAAAGCTACGAGAAGATTTTGGAGTAAAGATCGTGGACAGCATCGAGGAGTTATGTGAGCAGGTTGATGCCGTTCTCTTGGAATCCGTAGATGGCAGACCGCATCTCGATCAGGTCAGGCCGGTTTTCAAAGCGGGCAAACCTGTCTTCATTGACAAACCGATGGCGGGATCGCTGAAAGATGCTCTGGCGATTGATCGATTGGCAAAAAAACATAACGCTTCCTGGTTTACGTCGTCTTCCTACCGGTTTTATGAATCGATGATAGAATTGAAGAAGCAGGATGTGGGAGAACTTCAAGTCGCCATATCCTATGGCCCCTGCAGTTTGGAACCCCACCACCCGGATCTTTTCTGGTACGGCGTCCACACCGTCGAAGCCCTGTTCACCGTTATGGGAACCGGGTGTGAAACTGTCGTCAGAACATTCACAGAAAACACAGATATCGTCACCGGTGTCTGGAACGACGGTCGGGTGGGAACTTTTCATGGATTGAGAAATTCAAAAGCAGGCCACGGAGTAATCCTGTTCGGAAGCAAGGGAAGTGCCCGTCAAAGCGGAGGAGGCAGTTACGTTCCTCTGGTCAGGGAAATCGTCGAGTTTTTCAAAACCGGAAAACCACCGGTGGCTCCTGAAGAAAGCGTGGAAATGTTTGCCTTCATGGAAGCTGCCGATGAGAGCAAACGACAGGGAGGTCGCCCGGTTCGTATTCAGGATGTTATCCGGAACAACGAGCCAACCGATTGATCGGAATGGACTACCAGATTCTTTTAAGCCCTAAATTTGAATACTCTTCAAGTCCTCTATCTTTTGAAATCAAGGTCAAATTATTTTGCAGACTCTGCCAAATGAGCATTCTATCAAAAGGATCGCGATGTTTCTTAAGCGGAAGTTTATAATAGGAACATGCTTCCTCAGGGGTAATCCCCAGAATAGTAAAGCCGCTATCTTTTGAAAGGACGAGAAAATCATCAGGAGTAACTTTCTCCAGATGAATTTTGCCCAACTTGAATTTAAGGGATATTTCCCAGAAAGATATCACACTGACATACATTGGATTCACAGGATCAGACAAAACCTTCAATGTAGACTTTGGAATTCTTGTTCGATCACTGGTAGCCCAAATCAAGGTATGGGTGTCCAAAAGATATCTCATAGTCCAAGAAATTCTTCTTCAGTCATTTTGAAATCATCTTGGAAAGTGATTTTCGCTTTACCTTCCAGTAAGCCCAGTCTTCGGGTGTTCTTTTTCCGGTATTGGGCAAATGGAATAATCACTGCCACCTTCTCGCCCTTCTTACCAAAAGAAATGGTGACTTCTTCACCATTTTTCACTTCTTCAATAATTTTTGAAAATTGAGCTTTGAGTTCACCTACTTGCAAAGTTTTCACGATGATAGATTAAGTTAAACTTGACAACTTGTCAAGAACACCGATGAGGATTTGAGTGCCATGAACGGCCCCCACCCCACACACCGCCATTTGGTTAAGGGTTTCCGCACGCATTTGAGGACTATTCTCTCTGAAGCTGGCCGCGTTGAGGCCGGATGTGTTTTTCAGGCCTTCCGCTTTCTCCTATTCTCCGCGGTCAGAACAAATCCGATCAATCGGATTTGGCTTGAGCCATCCGGTTCAAGGCGGCAACGGTGAAAACGACTGGATACAGCGCTTCGTAATACCAAAGCTGTGCAAAATACAATCCGATCGGTGAAGGTTGTATCCATTTGCCGTTTTCAATTTGAGTCAACAACCAATTCACGCCGTTACGACGAGCATGCATGATGGACTGAACCGGGAATTCCTTGAATTCATCTGAATCCAGATCATCCAACACAGCCAGGGCTTCGACCGCCAAGGCGGTTTCTTCAACAGAAGCCGGTAGATTGGCTGAACCGCTCCAACTTCCATCCGGGTTCTGAGCGGCAACCAACCATTCATACCCCCTGCGAACCACGGGCATCGAACACTCAAAAGAGGATTGTCGCACCTCATTCAATGCGACCAGAACTCGAGATGTTCCATAGGTCAGATTCATCCCTTCCGGGTTATGTTGATTGCCGAACCAAAGAGGCATCCAGGCACCATCGGTTCTTTGAATTCGCTGAAGGTATTTCACAGCCCGAGGAATTGCTGTCTGAATTCCTTCCTTCAGTTCTGGAGAGAGATCGGAACTCCAAGCCAGCCAGGCACGCAGTACGTGACCGGTAATATCAGGACTGCTCCGATCAAAAGGCAAAGTGCCCCAACCCCGGCAGAATGTGGGTATACCTCCATCTCCGTTCTGAATATTCTTCAACCAGTCAATGCCTGCAGCCGCCGCGTTCGGCACTCGTGTATCATTTAAACCGATATTCCTTAATGCCAACAATGCCCCTGAGGTATCGTCCGCGTCGGGGACTCCTCCCGGGAGATCGGTCCAGGCCCAACCTCCCGGTGCAGAGAGCGTATAGGGATGCTCAACCCGGTATTGCTGATCTAAAAGCTGATCCAGAATGGGTTTTGATATCTCGGGTTTCAGTTTTTTATCCGGCGCAACAGAGAGAGCATTGACGGACAAGGTCGTCACCCAGGTGGAAAGGTTGGTATCGATCGGCCAGCTTCCGTCATCCCGAACCGATTCCAACAGGAATTGTAATCCTTTTTGGGCAACCGGGTGTTCATGCAACTCACAACCGGCCAGGCTCATGACCACAAAACTCGTCAAAGGTGTCGCCTCCAGGAAACCACCGTTTTCCGGTTGAATGGCTATCAGCTTTCTGAGGGTGCGGGGAATGAAGGCATTTCGAATGAAACGGAGAAGAGGGTTTCGGGACGGACGATGAAAATGAACCACCTGCCCGATGGCGATCAGTGCCGGAAGAGCGTAACTGACGACCGGTAATTTGAGAGCAGCAAACCACGAACCGGGAAAAGCAGCCAGCTCAAACGGGAGCTGTAGAACATGACGCCATCCGGACCGACCTGTCCCAAGCTTACCGGCCAAAGCACATAGGGTAAGAATCGGGACCGAAAAAGTACGGTCTTTTCCGTAACAATTTAGAATAGCCTTGGCAATCTGGTCAGGTTCCACACTCCCGGCTTTTTTCACCAACCACCCTTCGGCCTTTTCGACCGTCGGGCAGAACTCCGGATTCTTGTTACTCGCAGCCCCGAAAGCAGCCCAGCACAATGCGGTTGTGCTGATATTACTATGGCTGATGGTCGTATCTCCCCAGCCTCCATCTTCATTGACCTGACCCACCAACCATTGCAATCCCGCATGAATCCGATCCTCCAGAATCGGTTCATCCTGACTGGATTTCCGGTGCATCAATTCCAAGGCCACGACAGCAGTCGCTGTGGACAAGGCGCTTGCAGAAAGTTTTCCCTCCCAGACACCTTTGGGATTCAGACACGAAAGCAGATAATCACTGACTCTACTGGAAGCAGCTTGGACCGGATCCTCTCCCTCATTCTGAGGTTCGGTATTATGTGTATGAAACGAGGAAGTTAATTCAGGCATCTTCAGATGAAGAGTGCGGATCGGACGGAGAGTTGCCTTTTCTCATAGGCATGATGGCACAAGCGCCTTTGCAACCGAAAACCCGGCTGATCAAATGACGATTTCGGCTGATCCACTTGTAGACCCATTCGGCAATGATGATGACACCGGGAAACCAGAGAAACAGAGAAAGGGGAATTAATACAGGCATCCTCATACCGACAAAACGGATACATCGCGCTCCTCTATGAATCCTGCCCTCCGGAGTAATACAATGAATGGCTTCAAGAAGATCTTCCCGCTTCAATTGCGGGGCAATAATCCGAGCTTTCGGATCCGCCTGGGGTAGCAGAGTTACCTGATTAAACCAGTCCAGCCAAGTCAACACTTTCATCTGAAAAGTGCACATCGAACAATCACCGTCATAGAGAACGTAATTGGTACTGATTTTCTGAGTGCTCAACTGGTCTATTCCTTATTCAGCTCCATCATGGAGGCCTTTTAATAGATAACCTCGATAAAGAGATATGTCACGAAACAATTCAAACACTCACAAGAATATCAGGACACCTTTTCGCCGCCAACCAACACAAGTAGGGCTTGCTACACTGCCATTCGGTAAAGGATTTTCCGCAGGTTTTTTGACACCATCATCCCTGAAGCTGGCCGCGCCGAGGCCGGTATATGGAAGAAATGAATGCCGATTTCAATGATCCGGGGTCGACGCCCCCAGCTTCAGCTTCAGGGATGCCTGATTCCTTATCCGAATGCCGGTTGGGCTCGCTGTCCTCAGCGCGCCGCTTGGTAAGGGAATGGCGTCGCTTGCTTGATTTTATCTATAAATGTCAGATTCTACGGTGTGCTGAGACAGAATGTCCTATAGAAATGAGAACTTGAGTTTCCCCCCTGATCCGCTAGGGTCCTTGCACTAAAATGTCGATGTTTTCCAACAACCGATTACTCGCAGTAATAAAACAAAGCGTCCTGTTGATCAGCCTTCTCGCTTGGGGCGTCACCACAGGGTGCGGCCCTGAAAACGAAAATCCGAAGCAGAATAAAGGATCCTCCACAACGAATGAGGACCCGGTTATCTCCCCTGCCGATTGGAAAGCCAAAGCAACAAACGGCGATCGGGAAGCCCAGTACCAATGGGCACTGGAACTGTTGAAGAACCGCGGAAGGGAAGATCAGGCTGCCAAAGCTGCTGAACACCTTGCCAACGCAGCGGGTCAGGGACACGCAGGAGCTATGTTCGAACTCGGCCTTTTGTACCGAAATGGAATCGGTGTAAACCTGAATACCGAAATCGCAGAACAATGGTTTCAGCGGGCGGCGGGCAATGGCTACTCCAAAGCAGAGGCATTATTAAAAAATCTGGATCTGGAAAGAGAACAATCCGGAAAAAAATTGGTCAAGGAAAAGGAAAGTATCGAAGCCTACAATAAAGGCGTGAGCTACGTCCGTGGCGAAGGTGTCGAACCGAGTATTGAAAAAGCCGTCGGCTGGTTCCTGAAATCTGCGGAAATGGGAAATCACGCTGCCCAATACAACTTGGGAGTGCTTCATCTGACGGGGGATGGTGTGGAGCTGAATTATGAAACCGCTACGGAATGGTTTCTAAAATCTGCCGAACAGGGAAACCGGGATTCTCAATACAACCTGGCCGTTCTCTATGCCGTCGGCAAAGGCATGGAACAAGACTACGAAGAATCTTACAAATGGGTGAAGTTGGCAGCGGAACAAGGTCTGCCGGATGCCCAGTATAACTTGGCCGCTCTTTATTTCAAGGGGATGGGAGTCGAACAGAATATCAATGAATCCGTTCGATGGTACCGGAAAGCAGCGGAACAGGGAAACCCCATTGCCCAGTCCAACCTCGGTGTATTTTATATCAATGGAGAAGGGGTTGAAAAAGATACAACCGAAGCATTCAAGTGGTTCAAATTATCGGCGGAAAGAGGATATCACCAGGGAATGTACAATCTTGCCTCCATGTATGCCAAGGGCGAAGGGATCGAGGCGGATCCAATTAAAGCCTACATGTATTACGGCATCGCTGCGGATCTGGGAGATCGCGAAGCGCAATTGGCAAAAAATGGCTTGGAAATGCAGTTAAGCCCGAATGAGATCACTCAGGCAATCGATCAGGCTTCCCAATTCCGCGTCGACAAATTCAAAGAAATGGTCGGACGCCGAAACTCGATTATCGAGAAACTTCAGGCTCAGAGCCTCGCCGCTCAATCCCCGAAAAAGGTGAACGAACAAACTCCGCCCACCGCGGAATAGAATTGAACTGGGAAAATTCGCACCCGCATGGTGTTGAACCAAACTTCCATGATTCCCTACTCATGTTCCGTCCGAAATCCTACTTGAATCTCAATGAATCCGAACATCAGGGTCTTTTTTCAGACGGCCGATATGTGTGGGATGCATTGAAACGCCTTCCTGATTATTTCCATCGTTGGAAAGACTTCGATAATCGTGCAACCCTGAAGGGAGAATCCTACATCGAGGAGAATGTCGACATCGGAGAAGGAACGATCGTGGAACATGGGGCGGTCATCCTTGGGCCGGTGGTGATCGGTAAAAACTGTCTCATCCGCAGTGGAGCCTACATCCGGGATCATTCCGTAGTTGGAAATGATTGCATCATAGGAAAATCCGTAGAATTGAAATACGCGATTCTATTTAATGGATGTCAGGTTCCCCATTTCAATTATGTCGGAGATTCAATCCTCGGCCACAAGGTTCATTTGGGTGCCGGGGTTAAAATCTCCAATTACAAACTCATGCCTTCCACCATTAAAATCGATTGTGAAGGAGAACGAATAGATACCGGTCTACTGAAATTCGGAGCCGTGCTGGCAGATCATTCCGAAATCGGATGCAACACCGTCCTGAATCCCGGCAGCTTGATAGGAAGGCGCAGTGTAGTTTATCCAAATATTTTCTGGAGAGGCGTCCTGGATCAGGACCAGATCGTCAAGAACCACTCGGAAATCACAATCACCGCACGTCGAAAGGACAAAGTCTAATCCGGTAAAGCTTCCTCTCCGAAGGAGTCGAAAACCGGTGTTGTAAAATATGATCAGTTTTTTAGAAGAGGCACCGTCGAACGGCGGGAATAATCTGGTTCAGGAAGTTGAAGAAATTTTTTCTCCCAACGGAATTTTGTCCAAAGCTTCCTGTTTTGAGTACCGCCCTCAGCAGCAGGCCGTCGCGGTGGCACTAGCCGAAGCGCTGGAGTCGGGAAACCACCTGATCGCCGAGGCGGGTACCGGGGTCGGAAAAAGCATGGCCTACCTGATTCCTTCAATTCTTTTTGCCGTCCGGGAAAAGAAAAAGGCCGTTGTCTGCACTAATACAATCAACCTTCAGGAACAACTGACCGGTAAGGATCTACCGTTGCTTTCAAAGATTCTCCCCGTTTCCTTCAAATACACTATGCTGAAGGGAAGGCGTAATTATCTCTGCCGCCTGAGACTTGCCAGGGCTTTAAACCAATCGGCAAACCTCTTCACCAGCCCCGAACAGGAAGAGCTGAAAAGAATTCATGAGTGGGCACAGGAAACCAAAGACGGAAGCCTGTCCGATCTTGAAACTCAACCGGATCCAAAAGTATGGGAATCCGTCTGCTCTGAACGTGGTTTATGCAGTCCCAAGATGTGCGGCTCGCATTCCGATTTCGCCAAAGATCAGCAAGTCTGCTTTTTCCAGGCGGCACGTAATCGAATCATGTCTTCGGATATTGTGGTTCTGAACCATACTCTTTTCTTCACCTTGCTCGCGACAACGGAAACCGAATCCAATTCCGGCCTGCTGTTCAAAAACGATTTTGTGATTTTTGACGAAGCCCATACGGTGGAAAAGGTGGCTTCCCGGCATATCGGAGTCCGGGTTTCCAATCACCAAATTCGGTATACCCTACAACGCCTCTGGAACCCGAAAACCAAAAAAGGACTGCTTACCATTCTGAGGCGAGGAGAGACCGTCAGTAAAATTGACAATCTGATACAGCTTTCAGATGAGTTTTTCCAAGCGGTTGAAGCCGCCGCCGATGAACTGCATTTAAAACAGGTAGCTGCATCAAGTCGATCCCGATCGAAGCCGAGATTCTGGAAGGAATTGAGAATCCGCGAACCGGACTTGGTCGAGGACATCATCACTTTGCCAATTCTTCGTTTGAAGGAAGCGATCGGAGATATGATCCAAACCAGTGACGACAAGGAAATCGCCCAGGAACTACTGGAATGCAACCGGCGCTTGATCGAGCTGCGCGAATCCGTAATGTGGTTTCTGAGTCAGAGTGGATCCGATCAGGTTTACTGGATAGAACGTTCAGGCCGTTCATCACGGACAGTCAGCCTGAATGCAGCTCCCATAGATATTGCCGAATACCTGAGAAGAAGACTGTTCCTAGCCGAAACATCGGTCATTATGACCAGCGCTACCCTATCGATTTCCGGGAACGCCGATTCTGACCATCCGGAGAAAACCCCATCAAGTAACTCTCCCGGGCTCAGCTATTTCGCCAGTCGAGTCGGAGGAGAATCCGCAGGAAAACTCCAAGCCGGCTCTCCATTCAATTTCGCCGAACAGATGAAATTCTTTGTCGTCAGTAAAATGCCGGATCCACGGAGCGATGAATATAAGTCGGCATTGAAACACTGGATCGAACATTACGTCACAAAAACCGAAGGCAAGGCACTCGTCCTTTTCACAAATTCTGCGCTGATGAACGAAATCGGTCAGGAAATGGAATCCTTTTTCAACCGGGCCGGATTGGATTATTACGTTCAGGGCAACAGCATGCCCCGGACGGTGATGCTTGAGCACTTCAAACGGGATCCCCATTCTGTTCTGTTCGGAACCGACAGTTTCTGGCAGGGAATCGATGTCCCGGGTGAAGCACTTTCAAATGTCATCATCACTCGTCTGCCATTTTCCGTGCCGGACCACCCCTTAGTGGAAGCTCGAATTGAACGAATCGAAGCCAACGGCGGTAACTCGTTCATGGATTTTTCACTTCCGGAAGCGGTCCTGAAATACCGTCAGGGCATCGGCAGACTGATCCGGACTCAAACCGATTCCGGAATCGTGGTGATTTTGGACAATCGGGTTCTTTCTAAACGTTACGGCAGCCGGTTCCTTGAATGCTTTGGGGAATGTCCAGTCGAAATTGTATAAATTCACCAAAATTCATTTCCTTGATTTCCCAACTTGTCTAATTCCAATTTATACATCAAAATTACCGCATGTCAGAAATAGCAGATTTCGTTCACCATGGATCGGCAACCATAACCCCGAAAATTCTTAAGGACGTCCTTAAGAATTTGCCGCTGTGGAAAATTGAATTCACTCAGTTTGGAGAACCCTTGTTTCCTCATTTAATTGACCAACTGGAATTCCTAGCAAATGTTGTAGAGGATTTTGCGGAAGGAAAAGCGGATGAACTCCCTTTAATCACGGTGGCAGCGGCCACGTTTGGAGTGATCTATGCACATCGCAAAGTGGATCTGATTCCGGATTCCATCCCCGGTTTCGGCCACACTGATGATTCGGCGGTGGTCCGGTGCGTCCTCATCGAGCATGAAAAACCACTGGCGGAATACTGTGATTCTCAGAGATGGGACTGGAACCAGATCACCAACAACCCCTGAGTCCCTACTTTACCAGACATCCACCGGACCTTTCGGAACCGGGATCTTTTCACGTCGAACTGAGGCAGGTTCCTCTTCCTTCATGAAACCGGGAACCATTTCTCGAAGTTGGTATTGTGGTTTCAGATCTCCATTGGAATCCAGAAATTGACCACGCCAACTTTGATAGTCCTCAAGGATTTCATAGAATTCCTCTTGGGTGGATACTAGCACAATCCGTTTATTGAATCGATTCGCAGGACCGAAACGTTTGGCATACCACGGACCTACTTTGCGAAACATCAGGCATCCCATTTTTTCTCCAAAAACCTGAATCATTCGCTCAAAATGCCGACACAATACACGGATCCGTTCATCGAAATCCGGTTCCGGCAATAACTCACCGGTCTCCAATAGGTGCTGAGTCTGTGAAAAGATCCAGGGATTGTAAAATGCACCGCGCCCTATACTGACGGCAGCACACCCCGTCCGCCGAATCATTTCTTGAGCTGACTTAGGACTGACAATGTCTCCATTGCCGATCACTGGCACGCCGGGAACGGCTTCGACGACTGCCCGGATTCCATCCGGATTCACCTCTCCCGTAAAGCCTTGGGCTCGGGTTCGACCATGCACTGCAATAGCCTTGACGCCGACATCGACCAAAGATCGAGCTAAATCCGGTGCCGTTAAATTCTCATCATCCCAACCCAATCTCATTTTTACGGTAACTGGAATATTAACCGCATCCACCATTCCCTTTACCAATGCAGCGGTCTCTGCCAACTCGGTCATCATCGCAGATCCTCCGCCGACTTTGCAGACTTTGCGAACCGGACAGCCCATATTGATATCCACCGATGAAATACCGATCGACTCAAGGTGAAGCGCCGCATCCCTCATCTCCTCCGGAACCGAACCGAAAAGCTGCACAGACAAGGGCTCATCCTCATCGTTGGTTTCAATGAGCTTCAACGCCTTACGGTTGTTCTCCAGCAGCGACCGGGCATTCACCAGGTCCGTCGTCGCCAATCCCAATCCTCCCAGTTCGCGAAGAGTAAGACGAAACGGTAGATTGGTATATCCCGCCAAGGGAGAAAGGAAAACATTGGATTCCAATGCCATGGATCCAATTTTCATTCTATCGGCCTTTCTGCAACAAAATACAAGACGCATCTATTGAAGCCGCAAATGCAATAAGGTAGGGAGGGCTGTCCCCAGCACGCCGTTTGAACAGTATCATCGATCGCTTCATGGCACGCAGAGACAGCACACCCTATCGAATTATCATTTTCTTTCCCAAACATCTTGCAGCACCAAACTTTCAAAATTAAAAAAAACGTCCTTCCCACCTAAAAACAATGCCTAATTTAAATATTTACCGAATGCCATCCATCAGCTAGGATAACTAACTGCTTCCATAATCTGAAGCAAGGAGGAACAGGAATTACAACGGCAGATTGAAGAACGATTATTAATCGATCTTGTTGCCGTAAACATCAAAGGAGGAGAATCCACAGGTGATTGCTCAAATTCATTCGGCTGCGGTCAATGGGATCCAGGCCTACCCTATTGAAGTGGAAGTCAATGCAGGCTGGGGAGACACCAGCATAATCATCGTGGGGCTCCCGGACACTGCCGTGAAGGAATCCCGTGATCGGGTTACAACCGCCCTAAGCAACTCGGGATTCAAAGTACCGATGGGAAAAACCACCATCAACCTGGCACCGGCTGATGTGCGCAAAGAGGGGCCAAGTTTCGATCTACCGATCGCCGTGGGAATGCTGGCAGCTGGGGACCATATTCTGGGAAACCGACTTAACGAATATGCCTTGGTAGGCGAACTGGCGCTCAGCGGACGACTCCGTTCGGTGAAGGGAATTTTACCGGTCGCTTTGATGTGTCGTCAAAGGGGATTGAAAGGGCTCATTGTGCCTAAAGAGACCGCAGCAGAAGCCGCCGTTGTTCAGGAACTGGAAGTAATTCCAGCAGGAAACCTGCGGGAGGTTGTGGACTTTCTCGAAGACAGAATTCATATCGATCCCTTTTGGGTGGATATTGAAAATCTGTTCACCACCAATGTATTGGAAGATTGCGATTTCGAAGATGTCAAGGGACAGGAGTCCGTCAAAAGAGCCTTGGAAATTGCGGCAGCAGGATCGCACAATATCTTGCTCATCGGGCCTCCCGGAACCGGAAAATCAATGTTGGCAAAACGTTTTTCTGCAATTCTCCCACCATTGACCTTGGAAGAAGCTCTCGAAACAACCAAGATACACAGCACTGTCGGCCTGATGAAATCAGGTCAAGCTCTGGTGACAACGCGTCCCTTCCGCACACCGCATCATTCTGTCAGTGACGCCGGTTTACTGGGAGGAAATGTTCACCCCACTCCCGGTGAAATTTCGTTGGCACACAATGGGGTCCTCTTTCTCGATGAATTGCCGGAATTCAAAAGAAAAGTCCTTGAGACAATGCGCCAACCCATGGAAGAAGGCCAAGTAACCATTTCCCGGGCAGCGGGGAGCTTGACCTTTCCCGCCGATTTCATGCTGGTCGCAGCGATGAATCCCACTCCAGATGGAAAAATGCCGGAAGAATCCCGCAGTTCACCCAAGGAAATCCAGAAGTATCTAGGGCGTATCTCCGGCCCGTTATTGGATCGAATCGATCTTCATGTCGAAGTGCCCGCCGTGCCTTTCCGGGAAATCTCAAGTGAATGTAAGGGTGAATCCTCAACCGTGATGGCCAAAAGAGTTTACGAAGCAAGACTCCGTCAATACCAGCGCTTCGCACAGAAAAAGAAGACCCGAAACAATGCCGGCATGAACTCAAGGGATCTGAAAAAATACTGCCGTTTGAATCGAGAAACCATGAATCTTCTGGAAGCCGCCATGGACGACCTCAAACTCAGCGCCCGGGCCTACGATCGTATCCTCAAAGTCGCCCGCACCATCGCGGATTTAAGCAACTCTGAGAACATCAGCTCCAATGACATCGCCGAAGCCATTCAATACCGCAGCCTTGATCGGCAGATCTGGACCTAGCCACTCAAAACAACCCAACAACAATGCTTCATTCTCTCTGGTCGCATCGTCGGCTCCAGTTGTAGCGTCGATCCTACTCAGGATGTAACGTAGGATACCATCCAAAGGAGAACGGACATTCCTGTCCGTTTTTGCCATTAAAAAGTAGGCTGAAAAACACGTTCACAGTCTCCTCTAACATTGTCCCCTGCACTAAATGGCAGTTAGACAAGCGTCCTCGCGAGCCGAACGGCATCGTATAATATTGGTGTTTAGCAAATGGAGAACCCAGAAAATGCAAGGTAGTTGTGCGCAACTGACAAGGGTGAACAATGTTCTAATGCAAGAATCGTCCTACGCTTCTCAGTCGACCTCGTAACCGCAGGCGAGCATTTTGGCACCCATGTAGGGGTTGGCGAGTTTTGCGTCCGGCTGGACCCAGCGCTGGTAGCCCTTTGCCATGGGACATTTGAAGATGTGGTACTTCTCCGCTGCTTTGGGCAAATCTCCCAACAGAGCCACGACCGACTTGCTCACCTTGCCGAAGGCCAGTCGCAACGCCTTCAGGTTGTCCGTCGGGGCTCCTGCCAGCGTTGCCGCAGCCGCGGCGATGGCACGCATGTGGATTCGAGTTGCCTGTGGCAACGACTCCTGCCCGCTCCTGCCCGCTTTTTCGATTGCGTGCGCGAAACCGCTGATGCCGTCGACTTTATCACCGGCTAGCAGTGCACGACAGGTCTCGTATGGCTTCATCACGTCATCGAGAGCGGCTATTTCCGCCTTCGTGGCAGGATCGTTCTCTGCTGGGATCGTCTTGTCCTCGTTGTCCACCGCGGGTGCTGCTACTTTCCGTGAAGAGGCCGCGGAAGCATCCTGGATTTCTTCTACTCTGCGGCTCTCGGTGTCCATGTAATCGATCAAGGCGGCCACTTCATGCTTGTTCAGACGCATGTTCGGCATGGCCACGTTGTTGTACTTCTGATACAATTCCATGACGATGGGATCTTTCTCCTCCAGCATCTTGTCCGGCTCGGCCAGCCAGCGGGTAAGCCATGCTCCATCCCGCTTCCGTGTCACGCCCAGCAAGTCCGGCCCAACCCTCCGCTGGTCTGCCATAAAGATGTCGCCCGCCCCGATGGTGTGGCAGGCCTCACACCGAGTACGAAAGAGATTTTCCCCCATGGAGAGTTTTCGAAGCTTTGGGGCATTCGCATAACTCGGGCGGTTGGGGTCAGGCAACTTCCAGTTGTTCAACCAACTTCCGATTTGGTTGGCCAGGTAATAGGGGTTCTCGAAGGGCGATCGCTTCATCCACCGGCCTGTGGTCTGATTGCCGATAATGAGGCTCAAGTTGTGATCATTGGAGCCGTCTTGGATCTCCTCAATATACAGGCCCAACTTCTGCCGAAGAAGCTTGATGTCTGCCTCATTTCCCGTCAGGAACAACCAGCCTGGATCGACCTGGAATTTTTCCGCATATTTCTTGAGAACATCCGGCGTGTCCCGCTCCGGATCGATAGAGATCGAATACATGAAGACGTCACGACCTACTCGGTTACCCAGAATCTGTTGCACGTCTACCAGCCGAGCCGTCTCCAAAGGACATGAATCAGGGCAACTCGTGTAGATAAAGTTGATCACCACGACCTTATCCTTGATGAGGTCATCGAAGAAGCGGACCGACTTCCCTTCGTGTGTGATCAGTGAGACATTGGGGAAGTAATCCGCCCCCCACCGCGAGCCACCGTGGCGAGCGGCCGCGCTGGAACTCCCATACGTCACCGTGGTTACCCCAAGGAGTAGGGCAACCCCTGCCAAAACCCTCAATCCATACCCCCTCATGATGTCCATTCCTTCAAGTGTTCGCCGATCATGTGACCGACCACATCAAGGTGCGCATTCGGGTTAGCCGCCAATTCGGCCCAGAGCACGCTGGTCGGAATGATCGAACCTCCGAGACCAATGACATCAGCAGTAAAGCGGGGGTCCTTGTTGAGCATGACCAGCATATTGCCAATCATGAAGGTTCCCGTTGCTTGGTCCGAAGATGTAACCTCTCCGCCAACAACGTTCTCCGACAATTCGATCACAACTTCGATGTCGGGGATGTAGTAAGGGTTAC
>LWDU01034905.1_pt1 | contig 17141 bp, 17 predicted proteins | sample 727161 | NCBI WGS metagenome assembly LWDU01 (sample SAMN04566230, study PRJNA314399) | hydrothermal vent metagenome | isolation source: deep sea hydrothermal plume seawater | place: Mexico: Gulf of California, Guaymas Basin | collected 2004-07-11
TAGCATCTCCATAAGGTTATCAGATGATGGATTAGTAGAGCCAATTATAAAAACCCTAGAGCCTCTAACGGATTCTTCAAAAGAGGGCTGAAACTCTCCATCACTATATCTTTGAAATTCTACACTACCAAGTGATTGACCAAATACTTGAGCAATTTTCTTAGATAGATTTTCACTTTGAGTACAAGAAAATATTTTTACAGTTGTTTCCACTAATAATTAATTGGTTTGCAAATTTATAAATAATTATTATTCAGTATAGTTTTAATTAAGATTATTTAATATAAAGTAATTTGTTAATTTTGAGACTTTTATGCTTCGGTGGCGAAATTGGTAGACGCGCTGGATTCAAAATCCAGTTCCCTTGGGAGTGTGGGTTCGATTCCCACCCGAAGTACTTAATTTAAAGTTAGTTACGGTTTTATTATTATCCTCTTTAGAGCAACTATTAATATCTAAGGCATTAAATCTATTTAGTTTAGACTAATGCCCCGAGGGAATAATCGGGTTTTTTGCTATTATCCACCAATTCTTTAGTATATAATCCATATGAAATTATTTAATTAGTTTTTTAAATTTTAAAGTTGTGTACAATCCTAATACTGAAAAAACTGCAAGTATTAAATAAACGAACTGATGACCTTTTATTCCTGGGAAAGTATCTAACAAATATCCATAAAGTGGGGTTGCAAAGATGTCAGGTGAATAACCAATTATTGAGACAATGCCAATTGCAGTTCCAGAAAGAGCAATGGGAATATCTCCATCATTTAAAATTGAAAAATATAGTCCTCTTATAGCATATGTTCCAACAGCTACAATAATTAATGAAATAATAAATAAGGTATTAACTGAAGAATTAATTATTCCACTTGCAAATAAAATTGATCCTATCAACATAATTACAAATCCATAAAATATATTATTAATATTTCCAGTTTTATCAGAGAACAAACCTACAGATATACAGACAATAGGCCTAAGGTATAGTTGATAAGCTCCAATCTTTGCAGCATTAATTTGGTCATACATCATTACTTCAGCAGCATATAAAGAGTATATATCAGTTATTCTATACCCCATATATGCACATAGAATTATTATTGAGATTAGAAATATTGATTTTGACTTAAGAAGCTTTTTCATGTTATTAAAGTCGCCAATCTTTTCGTCATCAGAAATTTCAACTCTTAAAAATGAATATACTATTATCCCACATAGAAATACTATAATGGATGATACACCTATCACATACTTAAATGCATTCTGCTTCTCATGAATATCAGCATTTGAAATATCTGTCGTTATTAAGATTGAAAAAATAATTACTCCAATAACACCAATTGAAGAAGACACAATTCCTCTACCTCCATCAAGAAAACTAAAGGTTTTACCTTGTTTATTTGAACCACCAATCATTCTAGTAGCTTTAATCATGGGTGCCCAAAATAGAAATACAGTAGTAAAACCCCAATATGCAAATAAAAATTGCATTACTATGTATGAAGGATAAGTCATCATTATAAAACCTCCTAAAGATGTAAGTATTAGAGAAATTGACAGTAATTTTCTAGGAGAAAATCTATCTGCTAGAATTCCTCCGTATAAATATGAAAAAAATGCTACAACACCATATGTTGAAAAAAGTGTTCCTAGTTCAAGATTTGTCAGGTCAAAAACATCTAAAAATGTTGGTCTAAAAACTCTAGCTAATACATATGGTAAAATATATATAGACTCTGCAGCAAGAATTAAGACTATAAGATATGTGTAATACTTATTTTTCATATCTCTAATTTAATAATTAATGACGTGAAATGGAATCGGTGGGGATTGAGTTATTTATTTAGAAAAAATCAATCTGGGTCACAATTTGTAAAGTTTGGCTTTGGAAGAGCCCAAGAAATTGCAGTATGTGAAAAATTATGATATTGTATAGGTTCAACTCCCACCCGAAGTACAATTCTTCATCATAAATCCAATATATTATCAAGTTCAATTTTACTATAATCTGTAATAGTCTTAAAACATCCAGCTCCAATAGGCTTTATCCCTGCATTTTTTGCAGCGGTTACACCTTCAATGGAATCTTCAAAAACTATACACTCATCCTTGCTGACCTTTAAATTTGATAATGTTTTTATAAACATCTCTGGGTCAGGCTTCCCTTTAGAGACTTCATCTCCACAAACTATAGATTTAAAATAATGAGTTATCCCTAATTCTTCTATTGTCATCTCTACATTTTTTCTTATAGCATTGCTGCCAATTGATAGAAGAATATTACTTTCTGTAAGGTTATCTAAAAAATTAATTAGGCCTTTTATTGGACAGATCTTACCCTTATATATTTCTCTAAAGATTGCTTCTTTATAATCACTCATTTCTTTTAACTCTTTTTTAGAATAAGAGTCTCCAAATACATCACTCATTAATTTAAGAGTCCCTCCGCCTTTATATTCCTTTAAAATTTCTGAAAAATCACTCTCTTTTAAATTATTCCTTTGAAAAAAAATACTCCAAGATTCATGATGATAAGGCAAACTATTTACAATAGTTCCATCAAGATCAAAAATTATTGCTTTTAGCATTTTTGTTTTTTCTATATTATTAACTTAATTTATGAAATATAAATTATTAAAAAGTTTAATTAATAAATATTAAAATGGAAAACAGAAGGAATTTTATAAAAAAAACATCTTTACTATCACTAGGTATAGCAGGCTATAGCTTTACATCTCCACTAATTAAGAATGTTGGAGGAGTAGACATTTCAGTTATAACATATTCTTTTCAACCTGGTTTGGAAGATATGGAAACGATTATTCAGTATTGTGTAGATTCCAATTCTGATAATATTGAATTGATGGGTAGTCATGTTGAGAGGAGTATAGGAATGCCAAGATCTAAAAAAGATAGCCCTGAATGGAGGTCAAATGTTTCTATGAATGAATTTAAGAAAGTAAAAAAAGCATTTAAGGAAAAGGGTATAAATATTTTTGCTTATAAACCACCTTGTATGGGCACTAGGAATAAAGATGAAGAAATAGAGTATGCTATGAAGGCAACAAAGGCTTTAGGTGCTGATTATGTTACTGCAGAGCTAACTGATAAAACTAATACAAAAAGAATTTCTTATTATGCTGAAAAATATAATGTTAAAGTTGGATATCATGCACATCTTCAGGCAAGTGATACCGCATGGGATTTTGCCTTAAGTAGTTCTGAAAATAATTATGCTAACCTTGATATTGGTCATTATATTGCAGCAGGAGGAGACAATACAAAAGAAACACTTTTAAAATTTATTGAAAAAAATCATAGTAGAATTTGCAGTCTCCATCTAAAGGACAGGCAAGCAAGTAAAAGCTCTAATTATGTAGGTAGTGATAATCAAATTTGGGGTCAAGGAGATACTCCTATAAAAGAAGTTTTATTATTAATGCAAAAGAATTCATATGATTTTACAGCAACTATTGAGTTAGAATATCGTATTCCAGATGGTTCAACACCTGTAAAGGAAGTAATAAAATGCATGGATTATTGTAAAGCTGTTTTGAATTCTTAGAACAAAGAATATTACCCAGAAATCCTATTTGTGATTTTCTTAGTTGTTATGTTTACAAAGGTCTACATAATGGTCCAACTTGCAAATTCTTAATTATTTAATTTAGTCCTGGGACTATGTCGCTAATAACTGATGAGTCATTATTAATCTCCCAGTGAAAAAGTGTCATCGGAATACTCCCTATATTAATTAATTTACTAAAAAAGCTTTTCAAATTTGCTGAGGCATCATTCTCGTTCAATCTAGAAAATTCAGCAAGTGCATTTTCAAACAAATACTTTCCAGTTATGTAGCTTGTCCCGTAACCAGGCTGTCGTAAATACAGGTGCTGTTCAAATATTAAAAGTTCTTTTTCTGTTTTCATCCATCCCCTTGGTGTATATTCAGAATGTATTTTTCCTGCTTCTTCCATACTCATTAAATTTGCATGTGCATAAAGAGATCCTAATCCTCTAGCTGCTCTTTGAGCGATTAATATGTAAACTATTTCTTTTGATCTAGGATTATTTTCATATAATCCAGTCTGCATGAACATTTCTTCAACAGCCGTAGCTACTCCCTCGTTTCTACTATCAAAGATATTATACAGTAAAGGTCCTTTTCTTAAAACATTTTGACTTGGATTGAAATCCATTTCAGCCAACTCAAACCAATGAAAGAAATGAGAGAATAGGGGCTTTGGATCAAGATGTGCTGTTATCCAGAAAAAATTTCTTTTATCCTCTGGAATATAACTTCCAAGATGTTCGTCAAGAGCTTCCTTGTAGAAGTCCTTTACATCGACTATTTCTTCTTTGTCTAAAAAATTAATTAATTCCTTTGAAGCTTCACTTACAAGAAGATTATATTCTTCAGGCGTAGATGCAGAATTTAGTTTAGGTAAGTTTCTATTTTTATGTTCTTCTAGTTTAAGTGATGACCAAGCTCTAGCTAGCTCTCTTTTTAAAAGCATTACTTCATCATCCCAAGAAAGCGGAACCAGATGTACATTATTTTGATACCATGTGTAATTTTCTTTTCCAATTCCTGAAGGTCCATCTTTTTTTGAAGATTCACTTTTTAACCAATTTGAAAAACTCACTGTAGATTCAATAGCTTCATTTATTGTAGTAACCAGATTCTGATCATTATTCACATTTGGATAATTTAATATTGATTGCAAATCACTTATCTGAGTATCAATATCTCTTATTCCTGCAATCCAAAGGTCTTTAGCATTACCTGTTAAATTTATTTTTGCCTGTTCATTTAATATGGGTATAACTCTAAGTTGCTTATTTAGTTCTGATGACTCATTCTTAGATAGTGGAAAATCATATTGCCAAATTTCAACAACGCTATGATGTGTTGGACCCTCGTGTGCTGGAACATCACTCCTATTCATCCATACCGACTTATAATATGCTGGATCTCTTTCCCATGGTTTTAGAACCCTAAAATTAAACTCAAAACCATTCATTTCAGCCCAGATTATTGTCCAATCAATTTTACTTTTAATATCTAATTTAGATTTATCTATTTCATTTAATCTATCTCTTAACTTTCTAAATTCAGGCATTCTATTTCTAAATGTTTCAACTGAATAATCTGGAGCTCCATTATTTAGTGGTGGTGTTTCAAATTGACGCCAATCAGTAAATAATACTTCTAATTCCTCCCTATTATTATCTTGAGAAAATGAAAATCCAATACTTACAAAAAAAATAATTAAATAAAGTGATGTTCTTTTCATTGTCTTTGATTTCTAGTCTAGAATGCATTATGTCCAGTAATATCCATTCCAAGGATTAGTAGGTGTATATCATGAGTGCCTTCATATGTGAGTACAGATTCCAAGTTCATCATATGTCTCATAATGCTAAATTCTCCTGAAATTCCCATAGCTCCAAGCATTTGTCTTGCTTCTCTTGCTATATTTACCGCCATCTCTACATTATTCCTTTTAGCCATTGATATTTGAGCAGATGAAGCTTTATCTTCATTTTTTAGTTTTCCAAGTTTCCAGGATAAAAGTTGTGCTTTTGTGATTTCTGTTAACATTTCAGCAAGTTTCTTTTGTTGGAGTTGCTTACTAGCAATTGGTTTACCAAATTGTACTCTCTCTAATGAATATTTTAAAGCTGTATCATAACAATCCATAGCAGCACCAATAGCTCCCCATGAAATCCCATATCTGGCAGAATCTAAACACATTAGTGGAGCACCAAGTCCCGATTTTTCAGAGAGTATATTTTTTTTAGGAACACGTACATTATCAAAAATTAGTTCTCCAGTTGAAGAAGCTCTTAAAGACCATTTATTATGTGTTTCAGGAGTTGAAAAACCCTCCATTCCTCTTTCAACAATGAGTCCATGAATTCTTTTATCTTCATCTTTTGCCCAGACGATAGCAATATCAGCAAAAGGAGAGTTTGATATCCACAATTTAGCACCATTTAAGATTACATAATCACCATCACTTTTAAAATTTGTAGTCATTCCTCCTGGGTCTGACCCATGATCTGGTTCTGTTAGGCCAAAACATCCCATCATTTCACCAGATGCTAGCTTTGGTAAAAATTTTTCTTTTTGTTCTTCATTCCCAAATTTCCATATCGGATACATTACAAGTGATGATTGAACAGAAGCTGTTGAACGTATTCCACTATCTCCTCTTTCAATCTCTTGCATCATTAATCCATAGCTTATTTCATCAAGACCTCCTCCTCCATATTTTGTAGGAATATATGGCCCAAAAGCTCCAATCTCAGCAAGACCTGAAATTAATTCACTAGGGAATTCAGCTTTTTGTGCATATTCTTCAATAATTGGACTAACTGCTTTGTTTACCCATGATCGAGTAGATTCTCTTATTAACTTATGCTCTTCGGTCAGAAGGTCATCGATTTTATAGAAATCAGGAGAAGAAAAAGAATTGTCTTTCATTTATGCTTAGCTTTTTACAAAAGTATGAATTTATGATATTAGATGTCTAATAATCCATTTGGAATTCTAAAAAACATATTCCATTTAAACTTGATAGTATAGAGCCCTTTAAGAATAAGTCTTATAAAATATAAGTTTATTTTTCTTCAGCAGGAGTTGCCTCATCAGATCCCTCTTCAGCCGGAGGAGTTTCTTCAGCCGGAGCTTCTTCTTCAGCCGGAGCTTCTTCTTCAGCCTTAGCTTCTTCTTCAGGAGCAGTTTCCTCAGCCGCCTTAGCTTCTTCAGCCTTAGCTTCTTCTTTAGCCTTGGACTCTTCTGATCTTTTCTTGCTATATTCTTCTTCTCTTTTACGAGCTTCTTTTTTATTAGACTCTAATGTAGATTCAAGATCTTCAATCTTTTTCTCAATTTTTGCACCTTTCCCCTTTTTCCATTCATCAAATCTTTTCTTTGCTTCTTCTTCTGTGAAAGCACCTTTTTGTACACCAAGATTTAAATGTTTTCTAAGTAAGACACCTTCATAAGAAAGAATTGCCTTTGCTGTATTTGTTGGCTGAGCCCCTTTTTCTAACCACTTTACAGAAGAATCAAAATCTAATTCTATTGATGCTGGATTAGTATTAGGGTCATATGTACCTAATTTTTCAATATATTTTCCATCTCTTTTTGATTTTTCATCTGCAATTACTATCCAATATATTGGGTTACCTTTTTTACCGTGTCTTTGAAGTCTAATTTTTACTGCCATAACATATTAATATTTAGGGTACTCGACCCTGGTTACTAATTATAAGCTGCAAATTTAGCATAATATTTTTATTTACATATGTATTTGACTATTTTTGGACCAATACAATGAAATAGAAAAAAATGGATTACTCTAAAGAATTTAAAAATTATGCTATAAAGCATCATGGTATTAACTCGCTATACTATGAAAAGATAGTTAGTAGCATGACACCATACATTATTGAAGAAAGACAATTAAACGTTGCTCAAATGGATGTTTTCTCAAGACTTATGATGGATAGAATAATGTTTTTAGGAACTACTATTACTGATAATGTTGCAAATATTATTCAAGCTCAATTGCTTTTTCTTCAAAGTACAGATTCTTCAAGGGATATTCAGTTATATATAAATTCTCCTGGAGGAGGAGTTTATGCTGGTCTGGGAATATACGATACAATGCAATTTATCAAGCCTGATGTTGCCACAATATGTACTGGCTGTGCTGCATCTATGTCAGCAATTTTATTATGCGCTGGTAAGAAGGGTAAAAGATCTGCACTTAAACATTCAAGAGTGATGATTCACCAACCACTCGGAGGAGTTTCAGGTCAAGCTGCTGATATTGAAATTACAGCTAGAGAGATTCTAAAGCTAAAGGATGAATTGTACAAAATTGTTGCTAAGCATAGCAGTCAAAGTTTAAAGAAAGTAGCCTCTGACAGTGATAGAGACTACTGGATGAAATCTGAAGAAGCACTTAAATATGGAATGGTTGATGAGGTCCTAATCTAATTTAGTATGAGTGAAAAAGAAATTCTATGTTCTTTTTGCGGAAGAACAAAATCACAAACAAAACTTTTAATTGCTGGTTTAGATGCACACATCTGTGATATATGTATTTCTCAAGCTGACATTATATTAAAAGATGATGAATCAAGCCATCAATTAGATTCAAGTAATTTTGATTTAAAAACCCCTAAAGAGATAAAATATTTTCTTGACAAATATGTTATCGGTCAAGACCGAGCAAAAAAAGTATTATCAGTGGCTGTTTATAACCATTATAAAAGAATACTTCAAGATAAGTCAGAAGATGAAATAGATATTCAAAAAAGTAATGTTTTATTAGCTGGACCTACAGGAACTGGGAAGACCTTGTTAGCCCAAACAATTGCAAAATTATTAAAAGTTCCAATAGCTATTGTTGACGCTACTGTTTTAACTGAAGCGGGATATGTTGGCGAAGATGTTGAAAGTATTTTAAGCAAGTTATTACAGGCTGCAGATTTTGATGTTAAAAAGGCAGAAAATGGAATTGTCTTTATTGATGAAATAGATAAAATTGCAAGGAAAAGAGATAACCCTTCAATTACTAGAGATGTTTCAGGTGAAGGAGTTCAGCAAGCATTATTAAAACTTCTAGAAGGAACTAAGGTAAATGTTCCGCCAAAAGGGGGAAGAAAACATCCAGATCAAAAATTTATTGAACTGAATACTTCTAATATACTTTTTATAGCCGGAGGAGCTTTTGATGGAATTGAAAAAATTATAAAAACAAGACTGAACCTTCAGTCAATAGGTTTTAAAATGTCAAAAGAATATAAACTTCAAAAAGAAGAGGGTAATGTTTTAAGATATATTAATCCTCATGATGTTAGAAAATACGGTCTTATCCCTGAAATTATAGGAAGACTTCCTGTATTGAGTTTCCTAAATCCCCTTTCAAAAGATGCTCTTAGAGATATAATGACAGTTCCTAATAATGCTTTAATAAAACAATATGAGAAACTATTTGAAATGGATGGTATAAGTTTTTCTATTACTCCTAGTGCAATAGATTATATAGTTGATAAAGCAATGGAATATAATTTAGGAGCAAGAGGCTTAAGAAATTTATGTGAAGCTATTCTAAATGATGCAATGTTTAATCTTCCTAATACTGGAGTTAAAGATCTTAAAGTAACTAGAGTCTATGCTGATCAAAAGTTACAAATGATAGACATGATATATTTGAAAGCAGTTTCTTAATTTAAAGATTTTAATTCTTCCAAGTAATCTCTAGAATTTGAAAGTCTTGGAATTTTATTTTGTCCTCCTAGTTTCTTTTTTAAAGCCAGCCAATCATAAAACAGACCGGGTCTTGCTTTAACAACTTTTGGCATTTTCATAGTTGAATCTTTATATCTTTTTGCCTCATAGTCTGAATTTATATTTTTTAAATTTTTATCAAGAGTTTTTGTAAAATTCTCTAAATCCTTAGGTTCATTAGAAAACTCAATTAACCATTCATGACTACCTGTATCATTTGAACTCATAAATATTGGAGCTGCAGTATAATCTTTAACCCTACAATTATTTGTTTCAGCAGCTTTAGCTAATGCAACTTCTGCATTTTCTATTATTAATTCTTCTCCAAACACATTAATAAAATGTTTCGTTCTTCCTGAAACTTTTATCCTATAGGGGTTTAATGAAGTAAACTTAATTGTATCTCCCATTTTATATCTCCATAATCCTGAATTAGTAGTGATTACTATAGCATAATTTACATCAAGTTCTACGTCGCTTAGAGGGATTATTTTATCTGTATTATTAGTTGGTATAAACTCATAAAATATACCATAATCTAGCATAAGTAGTAACTCGGAGGAATAATTTTGATCTTGAATTCCAAAAAAACCTTCAGAAGCATTATATATTTCAAAATATTTGAATTTTTTTGATGGAAACATTTCTTTGAATAACGACCTATAGGGTTCGAAATTTACTCCTCCATGAAAATAAACTTCACTATTTTCCCACACTTCAAGTATATTATCCTTTTTGGTTTGTTTAAGTACATTATTAAGTAGAACCATCATCCAAGAAGGAACTCCAGCAAAACTCGTTACGTTTTGATTTAATGATTCATTTATTATTGCTTTTACTTTTTCTTCCCACTCAGGAATCAGTGAAACTTTTTGACTGGGTGTACTGCTTAATTCTGCCCAAAAAGGAAGATTGTCAATTATTATTGCAGATAAATCACCATAATAGCTGTTATTGTTTTCATAGATTTCTTTTGATCCACCTAGCCTAAGGCATTTCCCCTCTAGAAGTTTAGAGTTTTCATTATTGTTAAAATATAAGGATAGCATATCCTTTCCAGCTTTATAATGGCAATCCTCAAGACTTTCATAGCTAATAGGGATAAACTTACTCTTTGCATTAGTAGTTCCACTTGACTTTGCAAACCAGTTTATTGGAGTGCTCCAAAAAATATTCTGTTCCCCTTTCCTCATTCTTTCAATAGATTGACTTATATCTTCATAGGAAACAGTATCTAATCTATTGTTAAAATCTTTATAGCTTTTAATGCTTTTAAAATCATATTTTTTCCCAATCTCAGTATCAATATTATATACCAATAGTTTTCTAAGAACCTCTTGCTGAACTTCATTAGGAAATTTTTTAAATAATTCAATTTGATGAATTCTTTTTTTTAAAAACCAAGAAGCTACAGAATTGAATAAAGGAATTGGCATGGATTATATATATTTATTATAAATAAAAATATAATGTTCGCGGGAGTTTTGCAAAAAATGACAAGTATTTATGATAACCCTATTAGGTACATTCTAGAGTTTGAATCAAACTTTATATTAATGAATCAGACTATTAATAAGGAAATTCATATTTCAAAAAAAGGATATTGTTGTTTGTCATGTAGCGGCAATATTGAGATTTTCGCTAATGGGTTTTGTAAAAAATGTTTTTTTGAGTCACCAAAGTCTGGAGATTGGGTTATGAGACCAGAGTTAAGTAAAGCTCATCTAGATCAGGAAGATAGAGATCTTGATTTTGAAAAAGAAATGCAATTACAGCCGCATATCCTATATTTCTCTATGACCAGTGGCCTCAAAGTTGGTGTGACAAGAGTGAAAAATATGCAAACTAGATGGATAGATCAAGGTGCTGTTGAGTCAATTATACTTCTTGAATTACCTAATAGATATTTAGCAGGTTTAGCTGAAGTTGAATTGAAAGAAGATTACTCTGATAAAACAAATTGGAGAAAAATGCTAACCAATGAAATTAATAAAGTAGATCTAATAAATGAAAAAAAGAATGCTCTTGGTAAATTATCCAATGACTTAAAAAAATATAAATCAGGAAATGATGAGGTATATAAATTTAATTATAATGTCTTGGATTATCCGAAATCTGTTAAATCTAAGAGTCTAAAGAAATCTAATGAAATAAATGGCAAGTTGGTTGGTGTTAAAGGGCAATATTTAATTTTTGAAGACTCAACTGTATTTAATGTTAGATCTAACGAAGGATATGTAGTAGAAATTGGGTTAAAATAATTGTTTTACCTCACTTTCATTAAGAAATCTATACTCACCAACTTTAGTGTCAAGTTTAATATCCATAACTCTAATCCTCTTTAGTTTGGTTACCCTATATCCAAGAGCATTACACATTCTTCTAATTTGTCTATTTAACCCTTGAGTTAGAACTATTTTAAACTTATTTTCATAAGTTTGTTCAACATAACATTTTTTTGTAAGCTTACCCATAATTCTTACTCCACTTCTCATTTTTTGAATAAAATCTTTATCAATTTTTTTGTTTAGAGTAACCAAATACTCCTTTTCATTTTTGTTTTCAGCTCTTAATACATTATTTACGATATCACCATTGTTTGTTAATAATATTAAACCTTCACTATCCTTATCTATTCTTCCTATTGTAAACAACCTTTTATTAAAATTTATATAATCTATAATATTGTTTTTTACTTTTTGATTTCCAGTACATTCAATTCCAACAGGTTTATTAAATGCTAGATATACTTTTTCTTCTTGATTATTTATTAATTCTCCATCAACTTTTATTAAATCGTCTCTATTAACTTTTGAACCTAAAACAGCAATCTCTCCATTAATATAAACTCTACCTTGTGAAATGATTTTATCAGCTCCTCTTCTAGAGCAGAATCCAACCTCGCTTAAAAATTTATTTATTCTTATTTTTCCTTCCAAACTCTAATCCATTTTAATTTCTTCACCAACTTTTAAATCAAACTTTTTTCTAAATAGCCATACAAAAAAGTATAAAAGTGGAGTATCTAAAATTGCGACTATAACTTTAAATAAAAACCCAGAAATAACAAGAACTAAAAACTTATCACTTGGTAAAATTTCAAAAATTATTAATAACGATACAATTGTAAATGTATCTATAAATTGAGAGGTAAAAGTTGAAAAGTTATTTCTTAGCCAAAGATGCTTCCCTTTAGTTAAATTTTTCCAGAAATGATAAATCCTAATATCAATATATTGTGCAATTAAGTATGTTAGCATTGATGCAAGTACTGCTAGGGGAGCATTCAAAAAAACTTGATTAAATATCTCATCATTAATAGGAGAAGCTTCTATAGCAGGGACTTGACTAGATATTAAAATCAGTAAAATTGAAAAAATTGAGGCAAAAATACCAGTTGTTACTACCTGATTAGCTTTCCTTTTACCATAAATTTCAGAAATTAAATCTGTGATCAAAAAAGTAAGAGGATAGGGTAGAATACCTACAGATAGCTCAAAAAGTTTAACACCATATATATTAATATCAAAAGGATACCAGTAAAATAATTTTGTAAAAATTAGATTAGAGGCTACAAGAGAAGTTATAAATAATCCTGCTAGAATTAGATAAATTTTATTAGCAAGAGAAATTTGATTAGTTTTCATAGTATTTTCAAATTTATGAGTAAGATTTATTTATCAATAGGCAGTAACAAAGGTAATCGTTATTCTCAAATAAAAGAAGCTCTTAAGTTGATTAGAGAAGATATAGGGGAGATTACTTCAATATCTAAAATATATGAGACTAAATCTTGGGGTTTTGAATCAGGAAAATTTTTAAACCTATGTATAGCTATTAAATCTGAACTTTCTCCTGATAAGCTTTTATTCTCAATAAATAATATTGAAGAGAAAACAGGAAGAAAAAGGGATTCAAAAATAATGAGATCTAGAGAAATGGATATTGATATTATCTTTTATTCTAATAAAATAGTAAATCAAAAAGAATTAATAATTCCTCATCCTAAGTTACAGTTAAGAAATTTTGTGTTAGTTCCATTAAGTGAGATCGCCAGTGATTTTGTGCATCCAATATTATTAAAATCTGTTAAAGAATTATTGGAATGTTCTAATGATGATGATATTCCTATAAAAACTTCACTAAGCATTATGTAGATCACATTTTTTATAAAAATCCCATAAAACAACCCCTGCTGCTACAGAAACATTAAGAGAATGTTTGGTTCCTTCTTGAGGGATTTCAAGAACGTGTTTTGAAGCTTTAATAAATTCATCTCTAACACCATCAACTTCATTACCAAATACAAAAGCATAGTTAAATCCATCGACTGGTTTAAAATCTTGAATTTTGATTGATTGATCAGCTTGTTCTACCGAAACAATTATTACATTATCTTTTTCAAGTTTATTAATTAATTCTTTTGGCTCTTTCATATACTCCCAATCTACAGAATCTGTTGATCCTAAAGCAGTTTTTGTCATCCTTTGATTCTCTGGGGTTGCAGTTATACCACAGATATATACTTTTTTAATTAAGAAAGAATCAGAGGTTCTAAATATTGATCCAACGTTGTGAATACTCCTAATATTATCTAATATAACTATAGCAGGAGTCTTATCTGCTTTTTTAAATTCTTCAATTGATTTTCTGTTTAACTCTGTATTTTTTAATTTACGCATATAAGTAAAAATAAAAATATTTACTTTAGTAGAAATGCAAATATTGTGACGAAAGCTTCAAAAGTAACACCTTTAATGAAACAATACAATGATATTAAATCAAAGTATCCAGATGCAATATTATTATTTAGAGTAGGAGACTTTTATGAAACTTTTGGAAATGATGCAGTTTTAGCATCAAAAATTCTGGGAATCGTTTTAACAAAAAGAGGAGCTGGCTCTACAAGTGAAACTGAACTTGCTGGATTTCCCCATCATTCAATAGGAAATTATTTGCCTAAGCTTGTAAAATCTGGATACAGAGTTGCAATATGTGATCAACTTGAAGATCCAAAACTTGCAAAAAAAATTGTTAAAAGAGGAGTTACTGAAATTGTAACTCCTGGAGTAGTATTAACCGATGGAGTATTAGTGCAAAAAGAAAACAACTATTTAGCATCAATCTGTTTCTTAAAAGGACTTTTATATGGCGGAAGGATCAGTTAAGCTAGCAGATCAATTATTAACTAATTATGCTCCAAAGGAAATATTAGTGCCCAAGCCATCAAAAAAAATATTTCAAGAATTATTTGATAATTTATATAACCCTTTCTTTTTAGATGATTGGGTTTTTGAAGAATCTTATGCAAAAAATAAACTGCTTACTCATTTCAATACTTCAAGCTTAAAGGGTTTTGGAATTGTTAGTGAGGATTTAGGTCAAATTGCTGCAGGAGTAATAATTCATTATCTAAATGATACAGAGCATAACAAACTATCTCACATTAATCGTATTCAAAAAATTTACCCTGATGACTATGTTTGGATGGATAGGTTTACAATTAGAAATCTTGAATTATTTAATTCAAATTTACCAGGAGGATATAATCTGGCTGATACTATTGATAATACAATAACCTCTATGGGTTCAAGGAAAATTAAAAATTGGATAGCATTTCCTCTAGTTAAAGAGAAAGAGATTAAAAGAAGACAAGATATAGTTAAATCACTAGTAAAAGATCAAGATATGTCAGAGGACTTAATGTATAATTTTGATCATCTTATAGATATTGAAAGGGTAATGACAAAAATTGCAACATATAGAGTTAACCCTAGAGAGTTAGTTCAATTAGGATATTCGTTAATGAGGGTTTTTGAAATAAAAAAAGTTTTAGGGAGTTCAAAGTCTAAAGATTTAAAAAATTTTGGCAAAAGAATTCCTAAAACTAAAAAGCATTTTGATTTAATATTTAAAACGCTGAATCAAGAAGCACCAGTTCAAATAAATAAAGGAAGCGTAATAATTGATAATTTTTCTAAAGAACTTGATGAGCTTAGATCAATTCATGAGTCAGGGAAAGAATATTTGAATCAAATACTAGAAAGAGAAACTGAAAAAACTAAAATACCTTCCTTAAAAATATCTTTTAATAATGTGTTTGGGTATTATATAGAAGTTAGAAACACTCATAAGGATAAAGTTCCAGAAGAGTGGATTAGAAAGCAAACTTTAGTTAATGCTGAAAGATATATAACAGAAGAACTAAAATCATATGAGGAAAAAATATTGACTGCAGAAGAGAAAATTAAGGCTATAGAGAATAAAATATATATAGAATTATTAGATAAACTCCAGAAAAGTTTAGTTGATCTTAAAGAAATAGCTAATCTTATTTCAGAATTAGATGTGCTGAATTCTTTTTCTACAGAGGCTAGTAGATTTGATTATACCTGTCCAAAAATTTCTAAGGATCAAATAATCCGTATAAAAAATGGAAGACATCCTGTATTACAGAAAAATACCCCTTTTGGAGAGTCCTATGTGCCAAATAGTGTTTTGTTAGATAAAAAACAGCAGATAATTATGATTACAGGACCAAATATGTCTGGTAAATCAGCAATCCTGAGACAAACAGCTTTGCTTACTTTGCTTTCTCAAATTGGTAGTTTTGTGCCAGCAGAGGAAATGACATTTGGTATAGTTGATCGAATATTTACAAGAGTAGGGGCGAGTGATAATATATCTATGGGAGAGTCCACATTTATGGTTGAGATGAATGAAACAGCTTCAATCTTAAACAATCTTACAAAATCTAGTTTAATTTTATTAGATGAAATAGGAAGAGGAACAAGCACATATGATGGGATCTCTATAGCTTGGGCTATAGCTGAGTATTTGCATGAACATAAAGACAGGCCAAAGGTTCTCTTTGCTACTCACTATCATGAACTTAATCAGATGGAGAGTTCTTTTAAAAGAATAAAAAACTTTAATGTATCGGTCAAGGAATTAAAAGATGATGTAATCTTTTTAAGAAAATTAGAAAGGGGAGGAAGTGCTCATAGTTTTGGAATACATGTTGCAAAAATGGCTGGTATACCAAAAACAGTGTTGTCTTCTGCAGTTAAAAAATTAGGAACTATGGAAAGGGCAAATGGTTCTCCTAAAAAAAGTGATAATAATTCAGATGATTTTCAGCTTAGCTTTTTTGATATAGAGGATCCAAAAATGCAAGAGATAAAAAAAATTATAAGAGATTTAGATATAGAAAGTTTAAGTCCTATTGAAGCTTTGTTAAAACTTAATCAAATTAAAAAACAAATTGAAGATGAAAGTTGATTTACATGGAATAACTCATAATGAGGCTGTAGACAAAGTTGAAGAAATCATGCTTTTAAATTCAGCTAAAGGAAGTGTAGAATTAACAGTAATTACTGGAAACTCCCCTTCTCTTCAGGCTAAAATTATTAATCAGATATGTGATAAACATGGTTTTGTTTATTATAAACCTCCTCATAATGCAGGAGAGTTAGTTATTCAATATGAAAAAATTTAGAATTCCAATTTTGGTTCTATTGGTATTTATAAACTCATGTTCTAAAGAAGATGAGGTTAATTCCCTTAATGAATTAGTAGATACTTTGGGAAATAAAATTGCGCAGCTTAATTCTGAAATTGATGATTATTCTAATCAGATAACACAACTGATTACTGAAAACAATAGTTTCTCAGTGCAGATTTCAGGTTTAAATGATCAGTTAACTGGCCTACAGAATGATATTCAGAATTATATTGATGAGATTCAAGTCCTAACGGAATCTAACGAGCTACTTCAAAGTGAAAATAACACATTAACAAATCAGTTAACCAATCTTCAAGATCAACT
>LWDU01039511.1_pt1 | contig 17125 bp, 16 predicted proteins | sample 727161 | NCBI WGS metagenome assembly LWDU01 (sample SAMN04566230, study PRJNA314399) | hydrothermal vent metagenome | isolation source: deep sea hydrothermal plume seawater | place: Mexico: Gulf of California, Guaymas Basin | collected 2004-07-11
TCTCCGCGAGCGAGAGTGGATCGCGATCGCAAGGCAAACTACCGCCCCGGCGAGACAAGACCATGTGTTGGCGGGCTGTCGGATCCAACCCACACGAAAGCCTGAAGCACCGTTTTTCCTATTCCCGCTGGCTTCGGAAGGCTATTGGAATAAAGCCTCCACAACGCTGTCACGGTGGATCGAGACCCATCCGGCCGCGCCTCGGCTGAGGAACTTTCGTTCGTCATTACACGAGTAGGTAGAACTGATTGAAGTCGCGTCATCTCTTGCCGGAGATCCGAAGTAGTCGCTCGATGGGAAGCTGGCTGGGGGTAAGGCGTTCAAGCTGGGTTTCAGTATCCCGACTCCTATAGCAGGATACAAATTCACACGGATTCACAGGCGGTTGGGTCGATCCGGGCCGCTCCGGGGGCGAAACTGAGAGCAATGAGCGAACAGTTTCGTAGGTATTGGCCGACACGCACAGTATGTTTGACGACGACGCGGACGCCAGTTCGAATCTCGTCTCGTGCTCCACTACGTTGTGCAGCCAGTCACGCATTTAGTGGTCTGGCTGCATTTCGATTGTATAGTAGAGATGCTTCAATAGACATGTCGCTCAAAGTAGTGTCAACCCAGCAAAATCAGGAATATTCTGTGATGAAGACGACGCGTATTGGTCTGTTCGGCCTGGCGATTGCGCTCTCGATCACGGCGCTGTCAGGTTGCAGCACCGTTGCGAGTAAGACGCCTGCCGACCAGATCGCAGATGGTCTGTCGGTGGACGAGTTTCGCTCTTACGGGCGCACGTCTCCGAACGTTGTCGATACTCGGATAGGTGAGCTGGAGTTTACGGAGGGCGGCTTTGCTGGTGGCTATCCCACGGCCGAAACGGTGGACGTGCTCTTCGATGAAATGGACTTCCAGCGCGCCACTCAAGCTTACCTCTGGGCGGTGCCGCTCGTAAGCTACGCGGAATGGTTGATCGCGCATGAGGAGACGTTCAACGCCCAAGATGGGCAGATCGTCCAGCTAAAGACCGTGCTGTCGAAGCAGGGGATTTTGACGGCCAATGCCACGACGCCGTACGCCGTCGCATTTGCGGATTTGAACCGCACGGGTCCATTGGTTTTCGAGGTGCCGGCGGGGCCCTCTGCCGGAGTCATTAATGACATGTGGCAGCGGGCGGTGATGGACTTCGGCGTTTCAGGGCCCGATGCGGGGAAGGGGGTCAAGTTCCTGATCCTTGCGCCCGGTATGGAAAAGCCTGTCGACGCCGATGAATCCGAGTTCACGATCGTGCGGAATCACACGAACGTCGTCTTTCTGGGAATTCGAGCGTTACAGCCCGATCCCGCCGAAGCGGACGCGATGCTACGCAAGATCAGAACCTATTCGTACGCGAAGCGAGAGAATCCACCCACCTTGGAGCTGCTGGTGATCGGCGACGATGTGTCCTGGGGCCAATGGCAGCCGCATGGCATGGCGTATTGGGAGAGCCTAAAGACGATCATGGATCGCGAAGTGTTCCCCGAACGCGACCGGTTTATGCTGGCCATGCTGGAGTCGCTTGGCATCAGAAAAGGCCAGCCCTTCAAGCCGACGCAACGGCAGCGCAGAATTCTCAAGCAGGCGGCCGTCGTCGGCGAAGCCATGGCCAAAGCCAACACATTCACGGGCGAACGATTCGCGAATTCGGAGTTCTACAAGGGAACGCACTGGGATCAGTTGATGGTCGTGGCATTCGATGATCGCGACGAATACTTCGATCAACTTTATCGCCGGGCATCGTTTACGTGGGAAGCTGTGAGCCGAGGCAAGGCCTACTACATCGAGCAACCCGGCATCGGCCAGCAATACCGCACCGGCTACAAGGACAGCGATGGAGAACCCCTGGCTGGCGGTCAGCACTACAGCCTGACCATGCCAGCGAACCCTCCAGCCAAGTTATTTTGGTCGATCGTGGTCTACGACGTCAACACTCGCACGCTAATCCTCAATGAAACTGGCATACCCGCCGCTAGCTCTCGCACCGGCGTGAAGACTGATGCCGACGGATCGGCGACCCTGCATTTTGCCGCGACCTTGCCTGAGGGCGTGGCGAAGGGAAACTGGCTCCAGACCAACGCAGGAGAAAGTTGGTTCGCCTACTTGCGATTCTATGGGCCGACGAAGGCGTATTTCGATGAGACGTACCCATTGCAGGATATCAAGCGGGTCGAGTAGTCCATCGGCCCTGACTCCCATCGGGGCCAGTCAAATAGAATTGAAAGTAGGAGGAAACGCTGGTGACCATACGATTCGAGAGTGTTGTGGTGCTCTTCCTCGCTGCAGTGGTGGCAGCGCCACTGGCTACGGCCGACCCGACGTACAAAGCGAAGGTCCCTCAGTCGCTGATTACAGCGGATGAGGTCGATACCGAGTATCTGGGCGAATTAGAATTCAGGGACGGATTCCCAAGCGACTCGACGGTCGAGAAGTCACTCCATTTTTTGGATACCTCCCGAGCGGTCAATCTATTTATGAACGCGATGGGAGCAACATCCCTATACGCGTTGCTCGATGGACACGCGAAGATCGGAATGAAGCCAAATGACGTTGGCATCACCGAGGGGTTGATGAATGCCAGATCACTCTGGTTGACGCCTCAGACCACAACGCCCTATGCGACGGCCGAGATCGACGTGAAGAATGGCCCGGTGGTGATCGAACTCGACACGCCCGTCCTCGGCATCATTGACGATGCGTTCTTCCTTCATGTTTCCGATATCGGACTCACCGGACCCGACAAGGGACTTGGCGGTAAGTACCTAATCGTTGGACCGGGCTACGAGGGCGCGATTCCAGACGGGCATCACGTCGTGAGAACGAAGACCTACCGGCACTGGCTATTGATGCGTGTCTTCGTTCGAGATGGGGACATACAGGCAGCAGTTGATGCCTTCAAGGCGGGCTTCCATATGTATCCGCTTGCCAAATCCAAGAACACTCCAAAACAGAAGTTCTTCAATCTCACGGACAAGCAGTACAATACGATTCATGCGAACGACGAGAGCTACTTCGATGAGCTGAACGCAGTCATTCAGTATGAGCCCGCCGACGCCTTCAATCCCGAGATCGTCGGTCTGGCAGCGTCGATTGGCATCAAGAAGGGTGAGCCCTTCGAACCCGACGCACGGATGAAGGCGATCTTGAAGGAAGCGGCAGCGATCGCCAACGCTGCATCGCGCTCAATCCTGTTTCGGCCTCGCAACAGGGAGGTCTACTTCTACCCGGATCGCCAGTGGTTCTCGCCTCTGGCTGGGGGGAGTCACGAATTTCTCAATCGCGGCGAACTCGTCCTGGATGACAGAGTAATGTTTCACTATTACGCTACTGGAATCACACCGGCAATGTCGCAGCCGACGGTGGGGCAAGGCTCGGTCTATGAACTCGCGGCCCATGACTCCAAGGGAGACTACCTGGACGGCGGGAAGAACTACACGGTGACGCTCCCCGGTCCAATCCCGATCAACAACTTCTGGTCGTTCATGGTCTACGACGGTCAAACGCGTTCAATTCTTGAAACCGATCAGAAGACGGGTGGTCTCGACAGCAACTCGCCCGGCCTGGTGGTAGACGCCGATGGGGCAGCGACTGTGTGGTTTGGTCCGAAGCCGCCCGAGGGCCATGAGAAGAATTGGGTACAGACGATTCCGGGTAAGGGTTATAGCGTGCTGCTTCGCCTGTATGGCCCATTGGAGCCGTGGTTCGATAAGACCTGGAAGCCAGGTGACCTTAGGCTTGTTAACTAGCTGCGAGTGCAGTTGTAGTGCGCCAAAGAGGTGAGGCGCTTCGCTTCGTTGGTGAATGCGGGCGACCCGTCTCGCCGATTGAACCCGCCGCACGCAAAGCTCCCGTGCAGGGGCGCCGCCGCAACCGGCCCGCCTCCCCTCACGACCGTGGATTGAGCCCCTCGAATAGAGCTGGACGCGTGTAGGAAGTTTAAGCTGCGTTTTCAGCACCGCCGGTAAGTAGTCAGATGTCAATCACGCTTCGAATGGGGGCATACACGCCCGTTGTGAAAGGCGACTGGGCTGTGGTTCTCAGCGTGAGAATTCCGTTTACCTTGAGCTTTCGTTGAGGAGTGGGGACGCTCAACCAGTGCCTCTTGGGACCAAGAGCTCAACCGGCGCTCCGGCCGTGTTCGAGCCACTCAATGGCCTCAGGAGGCAAGCACTCACTCGCGCGCTTCTGGTACCGGGCAAGTTCATCACTGGTCAACACATCCCACCAACGACCATTCGTGCCTTTGAAGATGAATCCCTTGGTGCCGTCTTCGAACATGATGTCGAGGGGGCCTAGCATGTCATCGTTCTCTCTCATGGATTCGAAGGTGCAGCCCGGAACGGGCCCCTTCGGGCCTACTTGTCAGAACACCTACTATCGGTGGTGCAGAAAACGCTGCTTGTTTTTCCTATTCCCAAGGAGGTACAGGCGATGGGCGTCGAGCCACCTGTACCTATGCTCGTCGGTTAGTTCTTCGTAGTTGTCAACGCCTAGCCACTGCAGCAGGGTTCTCAAATCTCGCCCCACTTTCGGCGCTACCCTTGGTTCGCACGCATCCCGAGCAAGTTCATCGAGAGTTCCCCAAATTCTCGCTTCCCAGGGATCCATTCCGCTTGGCGCAGCCGCTACGCGAGCAAAATCAATGTTGCTGACACTCCGACGAATATCATCTAACTCCATCTCGGTAAGCCCAGTACGGCGATGAGTCCCGACAGCCGACGCGTCCTGCGGTCGGCTGGGACTAGTCGTGGCGTCGGGAGGATTGGCTTCCATCCACGCCTGGACTTCAGCGACAGATAGTCCTGCTGCGCGAGCCCTCCTCATATCAAGAATCGAAAGTACGCCGATTAGAGGAACAGCAGTAAACCGCGACGCCAACCTGCATACGATTCCCGCGGCAATTCCAAGAACCGGACCCAAGAGGGAACTAAAGATCAATCCTACTACGATTGGAATTGTCACCCGCGTGGCGCCGAACACGGATTTCATATTTCTCTCGGCCATCCGTTGGCCCTGAGCCCGCGCCGTCAGCCTTCCCGGTTCTGCCGCTTTCGGGTGCACGCGCGCAGCACGCCCACGGTAAGGAGCGCGGCCATCGAGAGGCTCGCGACGCCGGGCTCGGGAACGGCGATGGCGTCGAAGAAAGTCCAGGCCCGGTCCGGGAGCACCATGCCATCGTCGTTGAAATAGAGGATGTGCCCGCTGTACATGGCGAAGGGCGGAGCCAACGCCGAGCCGCGAACGCTGCACAGCCCCACCTCGACTCCCTCGGCGCAGCTGGTATCCAGCTGGCAGTCGCTGCCGCCGTAGACTTCCTGAACTTCCAGGGGGCCGACCCCGCAAGCGTTCTTGCTCCGCCAGGCCGCGAGGCTCGGCTGCGCCCCGCCGAAGAATCCGTTCTCGTAGGGGATCACGATGTCGCTGAGGCCCATGAAGGCGAGCACGGGAATCGGGCGCGCCGGTTGACACTGGCTGGCGAAGTCGCTGTACGGAACGGGAAACGCCATCGGGGCCGCGGCGGCCGCCCCGCCATTGGACAAGCCCGTGACGTAGATCCGGGACGGATCCAGCGAACCCTCGGCGACGATCGCTTCCACCATGGCGCGCAGGAATCCGACATCGTCGACGGCGTTCGTCACCGCCACCCCGCAACAGACTCCGGCGTTCCAGGCGTTGAGGAGCCCGTTGGGGTGCGCCACGAGGAACCCCTCGGTCTCGGCCTTCGCCGTCCAGCCCGAGATCCCACGGTGCCCTATCTTGTCGGACCCGAAACCATGGATGTCGACGACCAGGGCCACGGGCTGAGCGCCCGGGTAGCCCACCGGGGCATAGACGTCGTAATCCCGAACCGCGGCGTCGTGGGTGAGGGTGCGGGTGTTGATACCCGGGGCGTACTCGGCGCGGGCCGGGCCCGGGATCAGGATCGCCAGGGCCGCCACCAGGACAAGGGCGCCGCAGCATCCCCCAGCGGGGCTCCCGGGACCCCCGGATCGGCAGAGGATAGGTCGCTCGCTCACCCCGTATTCGTAGCCCAGGATGTCCCCGACCACCGCCCCGGAAAATGCCGTTCTCGCGGAGCCGATCCTAGAAGTCGAAATAACTCACGAACTTCTGGGCGGGTTCGCGAGCTGCCGCCTGGGCCGACTTACGGGTTTCCGCTCGGGGAATAGGAAAAACAAGCTGCGTTTTCTGCACCACCGATAGTAGGTGTTCTGACAAGTAGGCCCGAAGGGGCCCGTTCCGGGCCGGAGGCGACTCGGAGTAGACCGAATATTGACTTTGAGCATTGTTCGTGAGCCTTGTCTGATTGGAGCCATCGGCATCCATCACATAGATCTCGTAGTAGTTGCTGCAACAGATGACTTGATCGCCGTTGGAGGTGAACGCAATCTTCTCGAGTGCCTGCGCAGCAGCCGTCGTCGCAGCAGCACCCATGCCACCTAAGAAGGCACATGCGATAATCGCGAGAATGGAATTGGGTCTTTTGGTCACACCTGATGCCTTGTGTGTTCGTGCGTTCGCTCTACACGCTCCATTGTCGACCAAAACAAGAGACAAGGGAAGCGAAATTGCACCAGGCGGAGCGAGGAGTCTTTGGAGGGGGACTTCTTTACTGGGGTAGAAAAATGGTCATCTGGCGTTCTGGTCGCTTTCTCATGAGAAAACGGAACCAACAACGCTTTCAGCCTTGATGACGAGGACGGTGCTGCTGTGGTCGTTGCTGCTGGTGCTATTCGTCGTGACCGAGCTGACTGCGCAGCTGCGGATACCGGCAAGCCGTGGCAGACGCTGTGGAAGATTTCTGTACGGTGGCGGTGACGGAAGACGCCCAGGAAGGGCTGAAGGCATTTTTAGAGAAGCGCGCGCCCAACTGGCGTGATGCCTAATCCATTTCCCTGGCGATCGGCAACAACCAAAAACCCAGCCAGGTGTTAATAAGCAGTTTCAAGGTGGTCATAATGATCGCGGGAAACTGCCACCAAAAATCAAGCCAGGCATTCCAAAACCACGAGTAGACCCAGGTGTGGAGAAACAGGAGGTTGTCCTGCAGGAACTCCCCCATGCTTAAAGACAGCAGGCTGTAATCGGTTGCCACAATGTCCCATAACACCCACAGCACGAAGCCTACCTGTACAGGTGTCGTCCAGATGAGAAAATACGCGAACCCGAGCAAAAAGGTTTTCATGGCAACCACTGTATGCCAGCAATATTCGAAATACTACTGCCCGATCGATTCGTACATTTCATCCCGGCTGGGTCCCGCAGCCCAGATAAGACTTTACCTACGCGACCTGTGAGTGTAGCTAAAACCAATTTTCGCTTCCTGTTTCCGGCGGAGTGTGAATGCCCAACGGCTTTCGCAAGATCGCTTTCACATAACACGGATGGCGAGCAAAAAAGACATCTCTGCGGGCAGTAAAGGGCGGGGGAAAATAGCGCGGGACAATTTCTGAGAGACGGTTTAGGCTCTAACACTTAGTTCTTCTCAGAGGAGACAGGGGGTGATACTCGAGATTAGGGGTGTCGCTCTTTTTTTATGGGCGCGGTTCAGAAATCGCAGCATGAAGGGAACACGGGCACACACATGATGAAGACATCATCACTTCTGGTTGGAACACGAAGATTGTTGAGTGGCGCGATGATGGTCGCGGTTCTGTTTATGTCGGTGTCGGTGGTTTCGGCTCAGGATTTGGATACTGCACAAATCAAGGAAATTCGTGAAGCGGCAGAGCAAGGGGATGCAGACGCTCAGAATAACTTGGGGGTGATGTACGCAAACGGTTATGGCGTCGCGGAGAACTATGCAGAAGCGGTGAAGTGGTATCGAAAGGCTGCGGAGCAAGGGGATGCGAGCGCTCAGTATGAGCATAGGAGAGATCTGCCGCCACGTGCCTATTCATGTACCAACTCATGCACCAACGCCGACCGGAGGTGATAATGCGATTCCTTACCTGGCTGCTGCTCTTGCTTCCGAGCGTGGCCGCCGGGCAGCCACAGCTCGTCGGATCCGTCGACATCAGCGACACCTATCGGATTCTTTCGATGGACGTCGCCGGTGACACCGTCTACCTCGGAATGGCCGAGAGTGGTCTGGCTGAGCTGGTCGCGATCGACGCCAGCGATCCGCACGAACCGACCCTGACCGACTGGTCCTTCGAGGTTGGGTTCGACGTCAACGATCTCGCGATCAGCGGGAACATCGCCTACCTGGCGACGGGCCACCCGTCCATGGAGCTGATGGTGCTCGACCTCTCGCTGCCCACACCCCTGATCGCCTCGTACGATACGCCCGAGGAAGCTCTGACAATCGCTCACAGCGAGGCCTCGAAAACTCTGCTCATCGGGACGAAGGAAAACGCAGATTCTGAAGAGAGCTACTTCTTCGATGTCAGCGACCCTGCAAACATCGTCTTCGGAGGCGCCTTCGAGGCTGGCAGGGACGTTGGACATGTGCCGCTGTCGAAACAGATGGGAGGGTTCCCGGCGAACGGGAAGATCATCGCACGCGGTCGGGGGGCGGCGGACCCGTGGCTCACGTTCCTGGCGACCGACGATGCGGCGAACGAGTTCCAGGTGATCTCGAACATCAACGACACAGTCATGGTTCCCGACCTGAACGGAGACCACATCCGCCACCTGGCCTGTGTCGGCGACTCGAACACCTTTCCGAACTTCACCCTGCATACCGGCACATGGTGTAAAGTCCTGCGCGACGCAGTCTGGCACCCGGAGTTCAAGGTCACGAACTTTCCGCGTATCGGCGCCACGATGACCGACGAGCCCAACAACGACAACGACGCTTACGCGCTCCTCGAGATGGCAATCGATGCCGACGCGGATCTGGCGATCCTCGCCTTTGGAACGAACGATGTCATCCGCAGGACGCCGGCGCAGATCGTCAGCGCCATGCGGGAGCTCGATGCCATGTCGGGTGCCGCAAACATGGCAATCTGGTTTGCCACCGTGCCACCACGCTTCCACCCGTCGACGCCAGCGAACTCCGTCGAAGACACCAACGCGCTGATCGCGGAGACCTTCGGCCCCGGACAGCTGATGGATTTCTTCAGCGAATTCTCCGAGGATGAATTTCAGCCCGTGAACGTCCACGTCAATCAAAAGGGCACGCGAAAGCGCGGAGACATCGCCGTTGCGCGATTGCGCGCCGCGTCCTTCCCCTGCGCCGATGGCACCGACAATGATGGCGACGGAATGGTCGACTTCGACGGGGGCCAGTCCATCCACGGAAGCTGCGACGTCACTTGTCCGCCGGGCGTCAGCGACCCCAACTCGGACGGTAGAGCGGATCCGGATCCGAGCTGCATCGGCGGGCCGTCGAAGGACGAGGGACGGGCGGCGGCCTCGACCCCGGGCGCGTCTTGATGCTCGCGCCGGTGAATCGGCTCGCCTGGGGGCGATCTGTGAGTCGAACCCAAATCGGGGATTCATCTTCGTTAGGTGCCGAATGAACGGCCCATGACCTGCCACAGACACCACGTCAACACCCCCGCGATCAGCGGTAGAAATAGAACTGCCGCTTTCTCGTAGGCCGACGGACGCGGCACCGCCGCGTTCTCTACCGCCATATTATGCCGACGTTGCACGCTCAGCTCGACGCTGAGGTGGCTGCGGAACGACGTGCATTGCGGCGCACGATGAGGCGCTGAGTCGCCTGCGATGGCGCTCGGGGTCGCCCCTGCTTCGCTCGGAACACTCGTGGACATTTCTGGGCCTGGATCGCCCCCGGCTTATCGAACCCTAGGCGAGCAGGGCTGCGCTCGTCAGATAAGTGGAATAGCCGCATCAAGTTCGCATACTCGTGTCATGCTGCAGGGAATGCGAACAGAAGGGGATCATTCGTGACGCGCCGAAGTCTAGTCTCTGGTTTTATTCTCACAGCGCTGCTGACGCTGTCCACAGCGACCAGCGCATCGGCCCAGAATTGCCCTTTCCTCAGCCTGACGACGCAGGCTGAGGTCGACGCCGTTAGTTGTAGCAGGGTTATTGGAAATGTTCAGGTACGGGGGCCAACATCACAAATCTCAACGGGCTGGGCGACATCACTTCGGTCGGAGAAAGCCTGCGGATCGACATGAACACCTCGCTGACCAATGTAGACGGGCCCGGAACGGGCCCCTTCGGGCCTACTTGTCAGAACACCTACTATCGGTGGTGCAGAAAACGCTGCTTGTTTTTCCTATTCCCCGGCATTCACGTTTGTTCCAATCGTCGTCATGAACTCGATCGCATCGAAGCCAAAACCGAGATAGACGTCGTAGTCGAAAAGTGTACCCGTATTATAGAAGCCACCTGACGACTCGGTCGTGAGGTTGTCCGTCTCACTTGGATCCGCAGTGAGGTCGTACCACTGATGGATGCCTCCATTGAATCGATCGTCGAACACGAGCTTCCACTCGTCCGTCTCTGTAGAAATCGCGCCATCAACAAAACGTGTGTCCGTGACAGTCATGGGCGACGGGATGAAGTCAGACCATGCCCGGGGCCGATATGACCAGGAGAAAGGCGAAAAGAGCGGCGTGAGCGGAGAAGGAGCGACAGCATTTTCCGAATGACATTTTGCCAGTATATGACGCACAATAGGGTCGAGAGGCGAAATTGGTCCCCGAACGACCTCGACCGAACCTTTATCGCTTCAACAGAATTGATAGGATCCAAACGGAAATGATCTCGATGCGATACGAGCCGCCCGAAGGATCTTTTCCAAAATGGACCCTTCAAGATACTTGCGTATGCCTGACGCTTCTGGCGATCTTCCTCGCATCGAGGTTCTTGTGGATTGCGACCAGCCCTGAGTCTTCATCCTACTGGGAGGAGGCCTATCGATGGGCCGCCGTTGAGCAACTCGGGACCGCAGGCGCAAACGTTCCGCTCTCCGAATACCAGGCTGATCAATACCAAGGTGGTTCGCTCGTCGTCATCGTCCTGGCCGCGGCCCTTGGAGCGATCGGCATCCATCCATTCGTCGCCTTGAAACTCGTGGCTCTTGGTTTTTCGGGATCCACGCTAGTTGCGCTCTACTTCCTAGGGCACCTCTTCTTCGGGCGCTTAGTGGCGCTCCTGTCGGGGATGATCTTTGTTGTGGGCCCTCCCCTCGTTGCATTCTGGGGCGTTGTGGCAATGGGTTTTCATTCGGAATCTGCGTTGTTGTCACTCTGCGTCCTGGGAATTTTCCTTGCACTGATGGAGGGGCTTTGGACGGGGCCTCGAGCGTGGCTCGGATTTGGAGTCGCCAGCGGTCTCGCTATCTGGTTCGCCCCCACCGCCGGAATATACGTGGTTGCATGCGTCGTGGCCTGGCCCTTTCTCGCGAACCTTCCGAGAGTTTCGTGCTTACTGATTGCAGCTCTCGGATTCCTTCTCGGAATGGCTCCATGGCTCGCGTACAACTTCGCCAATGACTTTGCCGGCCTCGATCGAATTTTCGAAGTGTTTGGCGCGCGACCATCGGCGGATTTCTGGCGTAGTCAGAGTCTGGGAACTCGGGCCGTCGATCTCCTGCTGAATACACCGACGCAAGGCCTACTCGATCCAGGCGGTGACCTGTCGAGACCATGGCCGGCCTTCGCCATTTTCGGCGGCGTTTGGGGACCCACGACGATCGCACTTACTGCGGCCATGGTCCGCGCGCTCCGGATCGTCCGAACGAGAAGAGCGCCGGCCGATATTGGCGCGCGAAGAGAATTTGTCTTCCTCGTATGCGCGATCATCTTCTCTGCGGCGCTCATGCTCAGTCGTTTCAACTTCGACAGCGATCCGAGTCCAATCGTGTACCGGCTGATTGCCCCTCTGGCCGTTTTTCTCATCCTGCCAATCGCCGCTTCCGCAGCACGCGGACTCGACTCTGGAGGTCTCATCGCTCGATGGACGGCCGTCGGTTTCGCGACCGCATTAACTTCGCTGGCGGTGGCGACACTTTCCTTCGCGATCGTCCACGTCGAGGCCGGCACACCCCTCACGTTGCGCGGGGGATACGTCGTCTGGGGGCGACTCCTCTACAACAAATACAGCCGTGACATCGGGGATGCGATCGATGTTGCGAACCATGTCGCGACCGATCCCGAACGCGGCGATATTTTACGAGGCATTGGGTGGGGCATGCGGCACGTTCACGAGCACGAAGAGACTTCAGATCTATCTCATGCAGTCCAGGCGATTTCGGCGGAAGATCGGAAGATCGTTTTGGCTGGACTCGGCTGGGCCCTGGAACGGAGACGTGTGGACGTCGCTACGGAGCTCGAACAGCGGGACGATCCTCAGATGCGGCACCTGTTGCAGAATATCGAGAAACTCACCGAATGGATCGACAGCCAGGAATTCGGCAACCCGGCTCCGAATACGGCGCGACAAGAGTGAGGCCGGAATGGCGAAGCACGCGTCGGGGAGTTGAATCAAATGAACGTCAGCGCGCCCGAGCGATTCCCTGTCTGAGCGCCTCGCGCTTCAGTAGATGTTCGGCGACGACTTCCGATACCCGGTCCGAGCCATAGTCTGTGAAGTGGGCGTCGTCATAGAAGATCTTCGCTGTACGGGGGATGGCCGCATCCAGATCCAGGCATTGAATTTCCCGGGATGCGCAAATTTCCAACAGCTTGTTGTTGTAGAGTGCCATCCCACGATCCAACGCCTCGGCGGAGTAGTAGGTGGCACCATTTCGAAATCGGCCAAGCGGAGGCCCGCCACCCCAGAGTAGTTTGCGGTCGGCCGTGCTCAAGCCCGGACGCCATAGGACGGGTTGCGTCATCAAAATAACATCGACGTCTGCACGCTGCGCAATGTCTATGATCTGATGTACGCGATCGTTGTACGCCGAAAGGCCGGACGCGAGATCCGGTAGATCGGGAAGGAACTCGGCCCCGTGCTGACGGTATTCGCGCATCATGGCGACGAACTCTCCTTTGGCGTCCTCCGGCCGCAACTGTTTGGGGTCACCGCGGCCCCACGGATGCCAATTACTCATCTCCCAGACCCTTGCAACGATGTTTCGCCGATACCAGGGTGTCTCGTCATCCCAACCCGGGTAGAAGCTGAACGCCATTCTCAGGGCGCGCTGGGGATCTTGCGGAGGCTCTTTTCGATTCGGATCTCGAGCCTTTGGAAGATGACGAATCAGATCATTGATTCCAATCAGCAGCATGACCGCGTCAATCTCGGGATGTTGGGATAGCAGCGCTTCAACCTGTAGGACATGCTCCGTGGTCATGTGGCCGGGCCGCCCGGCATTTCCAACCCAAACCTTCCCGGCACCAAGCACTTCGTTGAGTCGATGCTGCACCCTTTGCGGCCACGCACTTTCATCGTCGAGATAGACGCAGATGGTCGTGCTGCCACCGACAGCCAAGACGCGGTAGGCGTACGAATCGCTAAGTGGATCTCCGCGCATCCCGTGAATATTGGTTGTGAGTTGACTCGGAAAATCGACACCGCCGATATTTGATTCTGCGTCGAAGACCATGCTGAAGTTCGGCGGCCACACGAAATAGAGGTTCGGAAGCAGAACTCGACTCACCGCCTCGACCAATGCCATCACGAGCATCAGACTAACGACGGCGACCGCGACGGCCCCGCCGACCTTGACACGCCCTTCTTCTGAATCTGTTTCGGCCATATCCCAGCCTATTCCTTCCTGCGCCCGATCATGTCGAAGAGGCTGCCCTCACGGGCGATCGTCCCGAGCCACGAAAGCTGAGTCATTGCCCGTTGATAGGGTGTGCCCGAATCGCTCGCGCCGAAGAAATCGGGATCATCCTCACCGCTGCTATCGAGTATGCGCGGATAGCAATTCAAGAATTCGATTCCGTCCTCCTCGAACCAGCGCAGCACCTCACCGATCGAATGCCACGTCTCGTGCGGATTGAAATATTGGTCTTGAATCCAGATCTGCGCCTTGCGCTCATCCTGTATGCGATTGCGCACGACATAGTCGATGCGATCGCCGAGTACTCCAACGAGTTTCGAACGCATCCACGTCATGATTCGTGCGTAAGAGTTATACAGGCCCACGATCACGATTCCTCCGGGCTTGACCTTCCGTGTGATGCACGAGAAAGCCCGCCGAGCGTCGGCAGTGTGATGCAACACTCCATGGGAAATGACGACATCGAAGCTGCCGTCCTTAATCGCCAAATCGAAGATATTCATCTGCGCAAAGGCACTTCGAGACAATTCGTTACGCCGTTTGTGCTCGAGGGCGAGCCCAAGACTGTTGAGCGTCATATCGATGCCCAGCACGTGATTGTTGTTGAGTTGGAGAAAATGACTCAGCTGGCCGGTTCCACAGCCACATTCAAGCACGAGCTTGTTGTACCCGATGCCCTTGAGAAGCTCACTGGTAAAGGGATTCTGTCGTCCCTTGCTGACAAGTTCTCCAAATTCTTCGAGGCCGTCGTAGCTTGGGAAAGGATTCTCTTCGTAGAAATCCTGCACGCGCTGGCGTATGTCCTCACTCTTTCCATCCACGGCGAATAGCGAGGGAACGCCGTCGACGTAGGGAAAGGTCTGACCGCTGATACGCGATCGCAAGCCGTCTTCGACCATCTCGAGCTGATCGTTATCGTCGCCGCCCGGCGATTTCAAGGTCGCCAGAATCCGTTCAGAAAAGATCGGACGTGACGCGTTCGAAGCTCCGTCACCGGACACTATTGCTCCTCCTTGTAGAACACGAGATTTCCGATCACCAGCAGGTCCATTTCGGTCGCCATGAAACATCGATAGGCATCGCCCGGCGTGCACACGATCGGCTCGTCCCGGACGTTGAAGCTGGGGTTCACGAGGGCGCAGGCATAGAATCTTTGATTTGTCTCGGCGTGCACCGTTTGAACTCGCGCCGAGCCGTCCACATGAGTGATCGCAGGCACATCACTGCGCACCGCAGACAATTTGTCGATTCCCTCTAGGCTCTCCTCCAACGAAGAGAGCGCGCGACGCCGACTCTCTCTCACGTCGGCAACGAACAGCATGTACGGGCTGTCGCCATCCATATCGAAATAGTCATGCACGTCCTCGCGCAAGACTGCCGGGGCAAAGGGTCGAAAGCTCTCTCGATATTTGATCTTGAGATTGAGCGCACGCTGCATATTTTCGGAGCGTGGGTCCGCCAGAATCGATCGGCTACCGAGAGAGCGCGGGCCAAACTCCATACGTCCCTGGAACCAACCCACGATCTTCTCATCCGCCAGGATTCCAGCCACAGTCGGACACAAATCTTCGTGCGACAAGCAGTGATAGACAGGGGCGTAGGCGGCCAACGCCTCCCGCACAGAACTTTCTTCGAATTTCGGTCCAAGATAGGAGCCGGCCATGCCATCCATTCGGTCCGGGTCCAATGTCCGGGGTACGGCGGCCAGATCATGACTGATCGAGAGCGAGACCCCGAGCGCGCCCCCCGCATCGCCCGCCGCAGGCTGGACCCAAATTCGCTCGAAGGGACCTTCCCGCAGAATCCGCCCGTTGGCGACACAATTCAGTGCCACGCCTCCCGCGAGACAAAGATTCTTCTGCCCGGTCTCGGCATGAATCGTTTGGCAGATCCGAAGGATGATTTCTTCGCTCACCACCTGAACGGATCGCGCGAGATCCATATGGCGCTGGGTCAAGGGTTCGGCCGGATCGCGTCGCGACGCGCCGAAGAGGCGGTCAAAGCGCTCATTCGTCATGGTGAGGCCAGTGCAATAGGCGAAGTAGTCCATATCGAGCGCGAAGGAGCCGTCGTCCTTTATGTCGATCAGGTGTTCTCGGATCTCGCGTACGTATTTCGGTTCGCCATACGGCGCCAGACCCATGACTTTGTACTCGCCATCATTGACCTTGAAGCCCAGATAGTATGTGAACGCCGAATAGAGGAGTCCAAGCGAGTGCGGGAATCGGATCTCCTGCAGTAGATCGAGTTTTGTGCCGCTGCCAACCGCGGTGGTCGTCGTTGCCCACTCGCCAACGCCGTCCATCACCAACACCGCTGCGTTCTCGAACGGCGAAGGATAAAATGCACTCGCCGCGTGCGAATGATGATGAAAACCAAAGTGAACGTTCTCTCGCTCGACGACCCCACGACCGAGTCCGTTCAGTGCTTTCAAGATCAGGTTCTTCTGGAAAACCTTCTCCGTCACCCAAATGGGGACCGAAGCCACGAAGGAGCGAAACCCGTCGGGCGCAAACCCGATATAGGTCTCAAGCAGTCGATCGAATGTGAGCAGTGGCTTGTCGTAAAAGCCGATGTGATCGATGTCCGTGAGATCGAGACCAGCCTCATCGAGGCAATACTCCACCGAGCGGATCGGAAAGTCGGCGTCGTTCTTCCGGCGAGTGAAACGCTCTTCCTGGGCCGCGGCAACGATCTCGCCATCCCGGACCAAGCAGGCCGCGCTGTCGTGATAGAAGGCAGAGATTCCTAGAATATTCATTCGAAGTGCTTAATTTGGCTATCCGGCTAGAAGAGCGCGTAGATCAGGGGCGCGAAGACCGAGCTCTGCGCTGCAACCAAGAGCACGCCGAGGGCGATCAAGCCAAACATGATCGGAGCCAACCAGAATTTCCGATAGACCTTCATGAATTTGAAAAGTTGACCCATCAGCTCGAACACAGGAGACCCCCTCGCCAGTCTAGAACATATCGGCGTAGGTTTCGGGTGTCGCCTTGCGCCCGACCGGCGTCCAATAGGATTTCGCAGAGGCGTCGGGATGCTTCGGGAACAAGTCTCGCCGAAAGAGCCTCAGCACCAAGCCGATCGGCGTGATCAGTAGATAGAAGAACGCACCCAGAAGAAGGTGATTGCTGACGATTCCGATGCATTGCCCAAACAGTGTCCAAATCCGGTTTGCGGGCATCAACAGGCCTGGCACCAACAATGCGGCGACCACTAGAAAACCGGAAATCCCGAACGCCCATTCCAAAACCCGACCGAGCAGGAGCCAACCGATCCCACCGATTGCGCCGAAGACCACTGCCATCGCAAGTCCGAAGGCCCGGTTCCCCAAACGTTTCGTCGAGACCGAAACTGTCGCCATCAACTTTCCCCTTCTGGAATCCGACAGTATACCGATCGTCGTCCGCCCGGAGTGTGATATTAGACATCAAGTCGGACGTT
>LWDU01000442.1_pt1 | contig 17123 bp, 6 predicted proteins | sample 727161 | NCBI WGS metagenome assembly LWDU01 (sample SAMN04566230, study PRJNA314399) | hydrothermal vent metagenome | isolation source: deep sea hydrothermal plume seawater | place: Mexico: Gulf of California, Guaymas Basin | collected 2004-07-11
CTTGTTTTAAGTGTTGTTCTGCTAATGCATGACTTAATGTATATCTAAAAGTATTAATATTAATATCTTCATCCATAAGCGGAATCATTGTAGGAATTTTACTAAGTTTTCCTTTTCTAGCCAATTTTTGTTGTTTTCTTTTGACTCTGTCTAACTCTTTCATTATAAATCCAGCTTTTTCTGGATTTCTTGAGAAAATTTCTCTAATGTCAGTTCCCATAAATCTATTTGATTTTAATGAAGCAATTCCTTTAGTTCTAGGTTCTGTTGGATAGTTATAGATAACATACATTCCATATGGTTCTTCAGTAAAGTTTTCAACATTTGAAATAAATGTATACCCATCTTTAAGCATTTTTGCTTTACTTTCTGGGTCACTTTTTTCAACAGTTATTTTTGCATCATCGTCAGTTACGGTTGCAATATAACCTTTCGCCATTAAAGCATCACTTGGTTTGTCATGTCTATCTAAAAATAGTGTATTTTTAGATTCTTCTTTAAATGCAACATGTACATTTAATAATCCTATAAACGCATTTTCAGTCTTTGTAGACTCTTCTTGTGCTAATTCATTTTGCATTACGAGATCTACATCTTGTTTAGCATATGTAAGCCCTGGCGATTTCAATGCTAATAAAGTGATATAAGTATCTATATCTATTATTTCTTGTTCTTTATCAACTTTTTTATAAGCTCTATGTCTTGCTATACCTGTTTTATATATGTTTGATGCATTTAATTTTTGTTCATAAGCATAAGTATCACCTGTCATCATGTAATTAGCTAATTGACTTATTTGCATCCTATAGTAATTATTATTACGTATATTTAATTTTTTAGAACCTTCATATTTTTTTATTGCTCTATCTAATTTTGATTCATCTCGTATAAGTTCAAGAATTTCATCTTGAGTAAATGCTTTATTTACTATTAAAGAAGATAAGTCTGTTTTTAGCATAACTCTTGTTATGCTTTCTTTTTGAGTAGTAGTCAAATCATCAAAAGTTAAAAATAGTTTTCTTAAATTCTTTTTTGAATTTTCTTTAAATGCTTTACGGTCTGCATCAATATCTTTATGTGATTGATAAAGTAATCTTACAAAACTAAGTGCTTCACCACCAAATCCATTAATCCACAATGACGATGCATGATTACATTTAATTTTTTCTGTACATCAGGATGTACATCAACATAGTTTTTGTAAGATGATCCAAGATATGCCACTAACTGAGTATCATATAAAACTTTAGCTAAAAAATTGTTAATTTTGCCATCTTGAGTAGCTTTCTCAACCATTTTTATCCAAGTATCTGCAAGTAGTGTTCCTCCTTTACTCCAGGCATAAGCAAGTAATTTGGCACCTTCATCATTTCCTCTATTGATACCTTTGGCAATAATGTTAACTCCAATTGATTTTGCTAATGAAGCTCTTTTAGATTGATTAACATCAACAATATCTCTAGTTAATTCAAAAATTTCTTGTTGAACTGTTAAAGGCTTGTTTTTAAGACTTATAAGATTATTTACTCTATTAAGAAGTTCAGCAAAAAATTCAAATACTTTCTCAGATATGCGTCTATTCTCATTTTTACTCCATAAAGGAACCTTTATAGAGTCCATATTTGCTGTTTTTGCCACGATGTACTTGTTAGTAAGGGCATAGGCTAAGAATTCATCTAACTTATACTTAGCTGGTACGGTATCTCCAAATACATAGTTATATTGCTTCTTAGCTGCATCAATTTCTGCTTGTTCACTTGTTTTATATATAATCTTACCTTGTTCATCTTTATTCAAAAAGATTTCATAAGGTCTAACTTCTGTTCTTTCAATTTCTGCTATTACTTGATCACGTAATACTTCAAGTTTTCTTTTAAATATAGAATCATGTTTTATAGCAAATCTAGTTAATATATGTATTAATTCATGGGCATAAACTTCTTGTGAGGTTTGTTCTGAATAAGATAGAGGTCTAAATCTATTAATATTAACATTTACTGAAGTTTGAGTAGGATTAGCAGAACCATCTGATTTAACATTAGATCTATTTAATGTTAGTTGTGTTCTATCTAATTCACTACCTGCTTTACTAATGATTTCATCTAAAACACGTTGTAATTGTAATTGTTGAGTGTTTTTATCATCTTTATTTCTATATGAATCTATACTAGCTTCACCAAGTGTTTCAAATATTGACTGTAAGTTACCTCTTAAAGAGTTTGTTCTATAAATACGCTTTAAATCTTTTTTAACACTATTCTCTAATGAAAGAATTACATCATTCTCAGAATCTTTAAATGGAGATTTATTTGGATTTATTATATTATCTAGTTCTTCATTAATTTTATTAAGGTCTTTTATAATTGGATGATCTTTTGCACTAATTTTATTAACTTTAATAAATTGAAGAAATCCTTGTTTCTTAAAAAATAAATCATAATATCTATCTAAGTCTTTTTGATTAAGTTCTTTTATTCTAGCGTTAAGAGCTTCAGCATTAAATCTACCTTCTTCTCCTGTTTCAAGTTTTGTTTTAAATTCAACATATGCTGCAAAAATTTCAGGGTCTTCTTTTGCTTCTTCTTTAAGTTCTTCTAATGATTTATTATCAATATTTTCATCTACTTCCCCATCTTCATTCATACCTTCTTCAGGATCACGAGGTATAGGTTTTCTATTAGCTAATTTTTCTAAAAGAATTTCTTTAAGAGACTCTTTAGTAAATGGGTCACTAGGTGATGGATATTGTTTATTTAACTGAGCATCTGTAAGAACTTTAGCTTCTGTAGATTTACCAGCTATCAGATTTGTAGTATCTACTATAACTACACCAACTGAAGTATCTAAAATATTATAAGTACGTTTTTCAAATGTAACAGAAGTACTATCTTCTAATATTTCTACATTTTCTTCACCTGTTATTTCAGCAGAAACAGATTCGGAAGATTTAATTTTTGATTTAACATTATTAAAACCTATAGCTTTAAATGCATAATCATTAGCTTCTATTTCTTTAGCTACTGATTCAGGTGTTAATAATCCTCCTGTATCAATCTCATGGTGTTTATTAACTATATGCCCTAATTCATGTTGAAAAATAAATTCAATATATGCAGTTACCCCACCTGTATTTTCTATATATTCTCTAAAAGCTGGTATATTTACATTTTCAAAAACACGTCTTTTTTGTTCTGATGATTCTTTAGTCTTTTTACTATCGTGTAAACCTATTCCTCTACCTTGAATGTAAAGCATTCCTCGATTGTAATCATCTACAATATGATTAAGATTAAAACTTATTAGTGGTGCAGCTAAATCATCATTAAGTTGAACTTGTTCTACTTTAGCTAAAAACGGAATACTATCGTTTACTAATACTTGAGTATCTTTATTATCTAATCTATTTATAATTTCAAGTACTTTATTTTCAGCTTTTGTATATAAAGTTTGTCTTAGTTCTCTAGCAGCATCAGCTTTTTTATCTGCTTCTACATTAGCTTTATCATTTTCTATCTGTTCAGCTAATTCTTCTGCTTCAAAAGCTTCTCTTTGACCTTGATCAATAGCATCTATTGCTGCTTGTCCTTCATCAATATTAGCATTAGCATTTCCAGGATCTCCCTGGCTACTTGCTACTTCTGTTTGTTTTGCATCAGTTTCTGAACCTGTACTTGTACCTGTTTCTGCTATATCTGTAGGTTCAAGACTTGAGTCTTTAATAGATTCAGGAAGAGGCATCTGTGATACCCTCCAAGACCTAACAATTAAATCATTTAAAGCTTTATTACTTAATTTTTTAAGTTCTGATAATGATTTATTATCTGCATTACCATATACATCTAGTAGTGTTAATAAATTATCTTTTCTACTTTTAATCTTCTTTTCTAAAGTCTTTTGTAATTTTTTTATAGTCATAGAGTCAAGCTCTGCAGCATTGCTGTCATCGCCTTCTTCTATTTCTTTGGCTATTTGTTTAGCTCTATGAGATTTTGTTTGAAGAAGATCATTAATTTCACTATTTGTAATATTATATTTTTTAGCATTAGCTAATATAATTTTAAATTGTGCTAAAGTTTCTTCTAAAAATACATGTTCTAAGTTTCTTATTAAAAAGCTATCATTGTAAATATCAGCATTTTCTTGTACTGTAGTTATTGAAGATATTACAGCATCAAAAAGAGGTAATACTTGTTGCTTTTGGTCAAGTAAATCACCTATTACTGTAGAATCCATATTTTGAGTTTGATTAACCGCAGAACCTACTCCTGGTGAATCAAAGTCACTAGTTGTTGTATTAGCACCTATTCTTTTTTCTGAAATAGCTTTACCACTTGGAATCCACTCTTTAAATATTTTTCGGTATTTTTGATTTATAAAAGATTTAGTTTTAACTTCAACTCTATTATCTTTACTATCTGTAAATTTAATAAGTTGTAATAATTGACCTTCAGCATCAGCCCATGGAACTGTTGCTCTAGGCATAAGTTCATCTGCTAAATCAGCAGCAATTTGCATTTTTATATCTATATCAACTGTACCTAACCCTAAATCTCCAATTTAACAAGAGTTTCTCTAGCTTTCATAGTAGGCTCAAGTAAGTCTTCTAAAGCATTTTCAAAAATCTTATCCTCACCTGCATATACATCTTCAAAAAAGTTTTCAATTCTTTCTATTTGTCCAATACTTCTTTTACTGCTTGATGTGAAAATAAAACCATATAAATTATTTTGAGTTACTATCTCATTTTTATCTGTAGTAGAGCCTGTTTTATCTAGTTTAGATAGTAAATCAACTTTTTTAATTTTAGGAATATTATTAATAGCATCTTGGATCACCTGCAATTCTTTTCTAATTTCTACTTTATCAATCTCATTACCAGCATTGTAACGTGTTTGAATATCAGCTAAGTTATCGTATATATTAGGGATGATTTCACCAATAACATTTTGAATTATTTTATAAAGACTTCCACCATAGTTACTAACCATTACAGGGATTTTGGCTAAATCTCTAGCAAATTTAGTTAATACCCCATCTTTTAGTAACTCACCATGTAAAGCTGTAATAATATTTTGTTCTACTTCTTTAAATCTACTCGTTGTCCCAAAAATTGCTGTCGCAATTTGTCGGGAAAACGATTGATATACATCATCTTTGCCAGAGGCTACAAACCTTTCATAAGTATCTTTAGATTCTTTTGTACCGACATAAATACCAACTCTTGCTAAAGCATCTTTAAGGTCTTGTGGATTATTTACATCTCCATCTAAAAATTGTAATAAACTAATTGCATAACCATTAGTAGTACCATCAGTTTCAATACCAATAGCAGTAACAAAGGTTTTCTTTGGTGTGTATTTTGCAGTGTGGTACTGTGCAAGAGCATGAACACCTTCAAGTAAGTGTGTACCAATACTACTTACTAACTCTTTATCTTGCATGATTTCTAACATTAATTCATTAAAAATCTCTTCGTTAAGATTATCCTTTTGTAATTCTTTTACAAGTTTCTTAACATTTTCATTACTTCTAATTCTTTCAAAAGTTGCTAGACCTTCTTTAAGAGTTGTAATGTTATAACCAAAAGCTTGTATTACAGCTAATTTAAAAATAGCTTTATGTGATGCCGTTGTAACCGTAGTTTCACTGCCTGTAGGATTAAACAGGAATCTATGTACCTTACTACGCTGTCCATTGATAGTATTACTTACAATACGTAATCTATGTTGTATCTGAGCTTTATACCTAAAATAAAAACCAGGATTATCACCACTATCTAGATAGTTAAAAACATGCTCTTTATCTCTTAATTTTTCATTATTAGCAGCTTCTACACTATCTCTACTTTCATCATGAACTGTATCTAAATTTTTAATTTCTAGAATCATGTTTGAAGCTTCTGGGTTTAATGCTTTAAATAACTTTAATTCAAATCTTTTACCTTCCCAACGTACCCTTTGAAGTTTTAATATTACTCTTTTAATTTTTTTATTTAATTTAAAGAAACTATTATCAGTTTCTTCTTGAACATCTTCTACAGCTACCTCATAAGTATCTCTAATAAAACTTTCAGTCCCTTTAATAAGTTTTAAATTTTCAGCATTTTCTTTATAAAGCTCTAATTCAGGGTCATCTTCAATTTGAACTGAATTCCAATCAATAGTCTTATTTTTTTGTTGCTCTGTTGTAAGAATAAGATTTGGATTATCAAATAATTCTATATCATATTCTCCTCTTATAACTTCGATTAATGCTTCTTGAGGATCACCTTGTTTAACTCTACCTTGGGCATTCATGTATCTACCCGTTTGTAATGTTAATAAACCTAAAGCAGTGGCTAATCTAGGCCTTAAATTAGATCGATAGCTAATAGGTTGGTTAAAAGCTTTATTTACAATATTTTCTAGTCTTAAATAGATACTTTGAATAGTAGGTTCTTTAATTGTAATATTAAGCATATCTAAAATTTCTAAACCAATTTCTTTAGAAGCATCTTTAACAAATATTCCAGTATCTATAAAAGTTGTTATTTGTTCTCTATCTAAACGACCAATTTGTTTAGGGTCACCAAATACTAGATTTGCGATAGTAAATAAAGGTCTTGTTTCACTACCTTTTTGATTAATAGCACTCCAATGTAATAGAGTTAACATCATAGCAAACAATATATCATCAGGCATGTTGCCATCTTTATCTAAGAATAGTTTAGACTCTCTAACCGTATAACTTCCAAGTCTCAATTCATCTTTAGTTAAACCTTCATTAATATTTTTATAAAATATTGTTCTAAATTTAACAAAGTTATCAGCTATAGATTTAATATAAGCTTTATCTGTAACTCCTAATTCTATTAATTTTGAAGTAATTCCTGAAGTATCTACAGTTCCATCTTCTTTGATAGTAACTAAATTTTTACTATCACTTAATGAAAATATTGATTTACGTGATAAATCTTTAATTTGAAATAATTCTCTTATTTTTATGTCAGAATCTAAAAGTTTATTAAAAGTATCTTTAAACTTATTTAACCAATGGTTATCTTCTGCAATATCTCTTGCATCTCGTTTATTCTGTACTTCAAGTCTAAGTCTTCTTTGATTTATTTTTATTTGAGCTTTTATAGCATCCATTTCCTTACGTCTTGTTAAGCTACCCTTTTTCTTTTCTAATATCTTAAGAGCGTCTAATGTTGCTTTTAATTCAGTATTCTTTTCAGTAAGGTCCTTTTCTAGTGCATTTAGACGAGCACGTTCACGAGTACGCTTCTGTACTTTGGTTTCAGCCGTCTCGGGTTTTGTTACTTCTTTCTTAACTTCTTTCTTAACTTCTTCTTGCTTTGTTTCTTGAGTTTCTTCAGTAGTAGTTTCTTCATCGATTGGTGCATCTTCTGTTGGGATTACTACGTCCTCAAGAGTACCTGTAGTTTCAACATTTTGTCTTAATATCTTATCTGCTTCTATAGTATCTATATTTTCTTTTTGTTTTATTCTTGTAACTTCATCTATTTTTTCTAAATTGCTTTGTATATCTATAATTAAACTTCTTACTTCTTCTATATAAGTAACTTCTTCTGCTATAAAAGCAAGTAAACGTTTACTTTTATTATTTAGATACCAATAATCTTTATTTAAAATTTTTGGTTTTCTATCTTTTTTAGGAACTGCTTTTAAATTTTCAAATATTTCATTAGTATTTTTATTTACGTAAGCAGTTTCACCTGTCTTTTCATATAATTTAAAAGCTTCGTTAAGAGCTGCATTTTTATTAACAAATCCTGAGATAAAGTGAACTAACTTACTTTTATTTAATTGTCTTTCTCTTGTTTGTTTTAAAAAAGTTTCAATTCCTAAAAAATGACCTTTTTTACCTTTTATAATATCATTATGTACTTGAGTTAAAGATTTTTTAAGATTTCCGCTATAACGTAATAGTTTCTTAATATTTTTAGCAGCTGCTGCAACTTTTTTACGAGAGTTTACATTACCCTTTTCTTCTGAATTTAAACTCCCTAAAATCTCTTCTTCTTGTTTCGTAAGACCTTCATTAAGACTGTCGATATCTAAAGAATTTAAAATATCTTCTTTAGGTTTAGCTTTTTGTTCTTCTTTCTTAATTTCAATATCAATTTCTTGGTCTTTAGCAAATTCTTTTTCTAATTCAGCCTTTAATTTATTAAATTTCTCTAAATCAATAACTAAACGTGCTTTTAAGGCTCTATCTGTTGTTTCTGCGAGATCTTTTCGTAATTGAGGGATTATGTCAGTAAGTTCGTTATAAAGCTTTATAGCGTTACTTTTAAGCTTCTGAAGGCTTGCACGATCAGGCTTCTTCTTATTCTTTTCTTTTTTATAATCTTTAAATGCTTGTGTAGCAGTTTTAATCTTTTCTTTAGTTTCAGCTTTAGTTCTTGATGAAACTTTTCTATTTTGATACCAATCACTAGCAACAATATCTTCAATATTCATTACAGTGCCTTTTGCAAGAGTATCTAAACGTCCTTGACCATCTATAGACATGCCATCTATAACAGCAGCTAAAGCATTACGTTGATATATTAAGCGCTTACGTTGTTTTTTACTAAGTTTTGGATCTTCTAACTTTCTAGTTATAGCATTAATCTTTTTGACATTTGCTCTAATTTTTTCTTCAAGAACTTTAGTTCCTTTTATTCTACCTTTCTCAGCTTTCTTTAATATAGGCTTTAAAGCTTTAGTAGCTTTATTCTCTTGTATAAGTATTTTATCTTTTAACTCTTTTTCAAGACGTTTTATAGTTTTTTGTTTCCAAGCTTTATTAAATTTTTTAGTTAAGTTTTTATCTTTAACATTATTAATTAATGATGCATAACGTGTTTTAAGTCTTTTTATTTGCTTATCTCTATTGTTTTCAATAACTGTTACTTGAGTATTACTTTTAACAAATGAACTTCCTGTATTAACATTGTTTAATGCGATATTTAAAGATTCTCTTGTTTTTTCAATAGTATTTAAAATTTCTGTATTACGTTCTGCTACTGGTAATTCTTTCTGTGCAATTTCAAGGTCATTTAAAGTATCAGATAACTCTATGCCTTTATCAAGATTAGCTTTCTTTTTATAGTCTTTACTAAAATCAATATTTAAAGTTGTAGATAGTTCTTCAATTTCTTCAACTTGAGTTGCTAGTATTTTTTGTGATTCAAAATCTGCCTCTCCAGCAACTTCTTTACTTTCAACTTCTCCTGCTTCATCCCTTGCTTGTTGTACAGCTTTCTTTACTTCTGCAGTATCTCTGGTAATAACTTCATTTAAACCCGATACAGTAGATGTAGCCATACGAATACCACCACCTGGGACAAACCCTGCAAATACTGAATTCCAAAAACCAGATTTAAACTCTTCTGAAGCAAAATCAGGTAATTCACCACTTTTAATATACTCTTGTGTAATTTCTTCAATAATAAACTGCAATCCTTCAGTAGTACCCTCTGTAATACCACCTTTTGCACTTTCTTTTGCTATTTTTGCACCTAATGTTGCAAGACGAGTTGAGAATCTCTTTTTAATACCGTTAGTAGTTTTTACAGACATTCCTGCTTTTCTAAAGAAAGTCATAGGGAATAGCATTTCTAAACTACCTGATGCAATACCACCTACTAAAGTTAATCCTTTAGATCTCCAACTCGTATCTGCATCAGGACCAGTTGCTACATCACCCCAAATACTTGCAGTTTGTAGCCCTATAGCACTACTTCCAACTCCTACTCTACTACCAATTACTTGAATTCTTTTTAATGCAAGTTTTTTAGCAGCATTAGTTGCTGCTTTTTTAGCTGCACCTCCAAATACAGTTCTAGCTGCTAACCCTCCAGTACCACCAGAAGCAATCATAAAACTAATTGATGGAAGACCTTCTCCAAATGCATCACCAATTTTAGATAACACTTGTCTACCATTGCTCCAATCTATTTCTTCAATTATGGGCATTCTTCCATTAACTCTTTTGGCATCTTCTAATTTTTCTTGATAGCGTACAAGCCAAGCAGCTCCATAAGCCTCAGCAGTATTCATTTCAAATTTAGCACCATAACCAAACATCTTTGATATATCAGGTAATAAGAAATTTTGAGGAAGGAGGTCAACTACATAATAAGCTCCAGAAAATCCAAGAGCTTGTATAGTATCCATACCACCTTCAAGACCAATACCTATTTGTTTCCAAAAACCATAACCATTTACTCCATATTCCCTAAGAGTAGCATCTCTTACATTTTTAGTAGCTTTAGCAACAAATGCACTATTGTATTTACTCATATATGCAGGGTTATCAGCTGGAGTATTTGCTTTAGTGTTAATATCTTCACCTGTTGTAGGATTAATAAGAACTCCTAACTTTCTATCATAGATACCTACACCATTTACTTGAATATCAATATCAACATCACCAGTAAGAACACTTGGATCGATTTCACGTCTAGCATTAGTAGCTATTTTTAAAGTTGCTATCTCTTTTTCAATTTCTTTTACTGATTTAGTTGCTAAATCTTCTGTTATATTATCTTTAACACGATCAAATAAATTTATTGCTTTCGCAGCTACGTCTTGTGGATCAGGAACCCATTCAGGGATAAATGGCACTGCTTTAGACATAAGTTTTGTATCAGTTGCAATTGGAACTCTATCTTCTTTTCTTTGTGTTTCTATATTTTCTTTTTCTCTTGCAATCTTTAAATCAGCTTTTAAAATGTCTAATTTTTTCTGTACATCATTTGGAAATGGAACTGTTGAACCATCTGCTAATTTTTCCCCATACTCATTCCAAGTAATACCTTTGTAGATACTTTCTAATAATTTTGTAGTTTGTTCTTCAGCTGCATCAAATAACATATTATCACTTACCATCGTGTACGATGGTAAGTTATGTTGTTGAGCATAATGAACTTGATGATAGTATTTTTTGTTTGCAGGATAAGGTAATACATTACCTGATTCATCCAGTTTACGGGTTTCGTAAGTATCTATACTAGTACCGTGTCGACCACCTAATCTAACTGGTTCTGTTACTGTGTAATCTTTAACACCATCCACAGTTTGACCATAAAATTGCGTATATGGACTAATAGCGTTAATTGTATCTGCATCACCAGTTCCAGTTGCAGCATTAAATTTCCATTTAGTGCCAAAATCTTTATCTACAGGGTTATCTAATAGAGATGAAAGTTGAACCTTTTCTTGCTTAACTGGGGTATGTTTAAGTAACTCTTTTTTTAATTCTTCAGCTTTAGCTGAAATGAACGTTCTTTTTAAGGCGACCTTTTCATTAAAAGCATCTATCCTTGCTTGAAAACCAGTTGGATAACTAGCCACGATAAAACCTTAAGTTATTGTTTATAAAGGAGTATTTGATCTCCAGGTACTGCGCCTTCTCTCTCTTCTGGTGGTATTAAACTCTGCATAAACCCTTCTATACTTGAAGGGGCATAGCCTAAGTTACTAGGATGAACATAATTAGTCCATGCACTTTCAAAGTCTGCTTTATCAACCTCTACACCCTCTGCTTTATATTTAGCTGTAAATTCACCAAAAGCAAGATCATGAACGTCTTTATCATTCTTAGATTGTAATATAGCAGCTTCTAAATGATTTACAGCATCATCATCAACCCCACCGACACCAGCTTGAGGTAAACCATAAGTTCCTAGATTAAGCCAATTAGTTTTACCAAAAGTTTCTCTAACACCTCTAAAGGTAAAACTAAAATCATTAGGATTACTTAAGAAACCCATTTTATTGTCATTCCAACTTACAATATTACCTGTAACTTTATCAAAAAGTTCTGGTGATATTCCTCTTTGTGTTATCTTATCTTTCATAACGGCAAAAGCTTCTCTATCTCCTTTACCAAAGTCGGTATCTTCTATGTTTCCATGCATAGAATATGTATTTAGAATTTTTTCAAGACCTTCACCAGATTTCTCTTGTTTTTTAATTAGAGATTTTAATTTGATTTCCTTCTGTTCTGCTTCTAGTTTGTTCTTTTTTTGTAAAGTTTCAGCGTCTACTTCAAGCTTTTTCAAATCTGTCTTAAGTTGTTTTTCTATGAGAGCAAGTGCTTCTTCTTTAGCTGCAGTACTAACTGCTAAAGCGCTTGCAGCTTGTTTTTTAAGCTGAGCTTCTTGTGTTATTAAGCTTCTTGCTCGTGTAAATTCAAGATCATCTAATTGTGTATTTTTATTATATTCATCTTCTATTAGTAGTAAACCATTTTGAAACCTTGTTTCAATTTCACTATCTGTTTGCATGTCTGCTTGTAATTGAGTTTCAGTTTCAAACTTTTGGTCCATCATAGTTGTATAGTCTTCTCTTTTATACTGGTCTTTTAATAATTCTTCTGCTTCTTTTATTTCTCTAGTATTAATTGTATCTTCATATGTTATATCTCTATCAAAAATAGTTTGGTCATATGCAACATCTCTCTCATGAAGTAGTTGTTCAGCATCTACTGCTCTTGCTTCTTCAGCTAATACTTTAGTTAAATCTCTTTCATCACCACCAAGTTCATAAGCACGTTCACTAGCACGCTCCATATTTAAGAATGATGGGTCTGCAGATGCAAGCATGTTTTCACGTTGTTTAATAGTATCTGCTGCCATTAATTCTGCTATAAGGGCATCTGTTTCTATTTTTGTTTTATCTGCACCAAATTGTTTGGCTGCATCCCCAATTCCAGCGATTCCTTCACCAATTCCTGCTGATGCAGCTATTGCTGCTCTTAATACATCTGCGGTATTAGGACCTGCAACATTACGCCATGTTATAGCCATTTTTAGCTCCTAAGTAGTTACGTATTGACTGAGACCTTCAGAATTATTCATCACTCTTCGCCAATTATTATCCCCTCTGATCATATTATTGGTTGTAGTTACCTGATTTGCTAGATTTTTATCAGAAAGATCCCATGCTCTCGCATAGTTATCTTGAGTCATTTTAAGAGTTCGCCAATTATTAATAGCATCCATTGCACTACTAATACCACTCATAGCATTGCTGAAACCCCCTAAATTTTCATTAGTTACCCAACCTTTACCAAACAACCCACCTTTATCTTTAGTACTATCATAATCACGTGTAGCACCACTAGTTCTAATATTAAATATATCTGGATCAATAGTTGCACTTCGATTAAAAGTTGAATCAAATGATGGTTTTGTATAACTTGAAAGTAGAGATGAAGTTAAATTTTCAGTCCAAGGTCCATAATTACGGTTAAGTTCTGTAGAATTGTTTGAATTTGTATTTAAACCCAATCCAAGTAACTTTCTCCAGTCTTCATCATAACCACCTGCATTAGGTTGTTGTCCAGTAGGATTAGTAACTGAACCATAAGAAATACCCATTTTTATCTCCTATTAAGATTAGCAATTTGCAACATGCCAGGTACAAGTGCTATATTATTATTATAGTTAATACTATCATACATCATAATAATCAAGATGTATATAGTTTTTATCACGTTGTCATAATCTCTGGTTCAAAGATAACATCAAATTTATTATCAAAATCAAAATCACCAAAACCTACCAAATTATAGTTTTCAACAGAATTAGCTAAATATTGTGAAGGACTCATAGGATTAATCATTATTACTCTAGAACCTCTCATTAAATCTAATGACTTACCATCATTATCAACAAACAAGTCTTGTTGTATCTCATATAAAGCATCTAGTTGTTTTTCTCTGAGAACTTCTCGTTTTTCATTTTCATCATATAAATCTTCTAATTCCTCATGTGTATAAAGCTCTATGGTCTGACTAATTATATTGGCTAAATCAGCTAAGAAATCAACTAAATCAAGGAATATAGTAAGGTCTAATTTGTCCCAGCCACCTGTTCTTGCCATTATAACTATATATATAATAAGAGCAATTTCAGGACTAAGTTCTTTTATAGCATATTGCATTAATGCTTTCATCGCATAATGAATAAGTATTTGATCTATAAGAAAAGCTAGAGCATTTGCAGAGGTAACACCCATAAGTCCCATTATAAATAATACAACTTGTACTATTTTTAATAACTTAGCCCATAAAGGTAATGAAATTACCTCATAATGGGCGACATAGAGAGATATATGTGCAGCAGCTAAGAATAAACTTGATACATGACTATTAGGTAAATCTTTAACCATATCATATGACATAGGTACCATTAAATCAGTTCTTTCAGCAAGATTAAAAGCTACCATCTTAAATTTACCAGTTTGAGCATCAACTACTCGTAACATACATTTAGGGGCTTTTAAAGTATAGGCATTTAAACCATTAGCAACGATTTGATAGTAAATCATTTCTTGACTTGCAGTAGTTGTTTCTGATGCTCTATTAACTAACCTTAACGAACTCCCAGGTGCTGTAGGTGTTAAAACACAACGTCCTGAACTACCATCTCCACCATGATTATTTCCTGAACCTTGACCCCCACCACCAATATTAACTATGACATAATCATTATAATTAGCAATTGTGTGATTTATAGTATAGTAAGCACCTCTGAGCCCTTTATTTCCATATCGATCAGTATCAAAATCATACCATGCAGCTTCATCACCTCCTCCTCCTCCGCCAGCTGAATATCCTGAAGCATTACTTCCACCGCCATTATTTCCACCAGCACCTCCACTACCTGAGAATGAAGAGTGGGCTCCTGAAGATACTCCATTACTGCCAGGACCACCAAAGGATTCTCCTGTTTAGAACCTCCAGCACCCCCACCAGCAGAATAAGTATTAAGTAATGTACCACTAGCATTATAAACTTTAGCGTATGTTGTGCCGCCACTAGTACCTGCTGTGCCACTACCAGAACCAGCTTTTGCTCCACCTCCCGCACCTCCTCCACCAGATATTTCAATCTTTAGTGGTGAAGTACCATTAATTGTATAATATACTTGACTACTAGTTATTTGTGTAACACTACCGCTAGATATACGTTCATAAAGTAAAGCTGGTTTTACTACACCATCACTATTAGTACTACCATCTGCATTTTTTAAATCACCTGTAAAAGTAATTCGCTGTGTAGGTTGCATCCAATTAGCTGCTTCAGCGTTATAACTAGATTCTTGTGCAAGAGTCCCTGCTACAAATGCATCTACATTAGCAGTGGTAGAAGCTATATATCCTACACTATATGTTGGATAACCAGATGAAGCATAATAAGTACCATTGGGAATTAAATCACTGTTACCTGTTTGACCTGAAGTAAATTTAGTTAAATCAGAATAATATACTGAAAAAATAGTACTATTTGAGTCTGCGTTAACTGTTGCTAATGGGTAATGAATAAATTTAATATATGCAAAAGTAAATGCATATTTATAGTCTGTACCTGTAACACGAAGAGTATTATAAGGTTTCTCATCTGGAGCAGCATTATAATCACCTTCTGTTGAAGCCTGACCTGGGTATAAGGTTGAAACAAATCTAAATAAGTAATTTAACCCTATTTGAGAAGTCTCCCATAACCGTACTCCAAAATTTAAAAATACATGATCTACTTTATTGTTGTAATCAGATATACCTGCAGCTGCAACATCCTCCATAATATCCGTAATTACTTCATTTGCATCTAAACCTATTTTGTCTACAAGTTTAGTTATTTGAGCTGATTTAGTTGTGGCAGTAGCATTAAAATTTGTATTATTTTGACGTAATGGAATTGCTGGTAATATATCTAGTGAAGAACTTCCAGAACCAAATTCTTCTGAAGGGTCATCTAAATCTGTATAAGTACCATCTCCTACTTTATATATCCAAGTTAATGGAGTACTAGGAGCATTATCTCTATGATATGTAACAACGTAATGTAATCCAATTGGTTTAGCAGGAACATTAAAACCAGCAAAATCTGCTACTGGGTCTCCTAAACGTAATGTGTAATCATTACCTGAAGAATTATAAACAGAAAGAGATATATTAACAGTGTATGTAGTACTACTATGTACAAATGTACTTGCATTATGGTCATAACTTTTATTAACTTGTAACCAATATTTAATCCAAAAAGGAACAAATAATGTACCTAATCTAGCAGTATCTATTGTAACTGGTGTACTATTTAAAGTAGTTAAAACACTATCTACTTCATCATAATCAACAGTTATAATATTAGCTTCTACAGTAGGAAAGTCTTCAAAGTACTCATTATTATCAATAATTTCCGTAAATTGTCTAACATTTTTCTTACCACTTTGAAAAACTGAAGCATATAAAATATTTGCAATAATATCTTCTTCACGTGTTACAGAATCATAAATTATTTCTGTTAAAGAATTTTTATCAGGGTCAGGGAATAAAGCTTGATTTAATACTTGAAATTGTTCTACTACTGCATCATCATCAAAACCTAATAGACCAGCTAATGCATCAATTACACTATCAACAAGATCAACTATAACATTGATAACTGTTACAACAATATCAAGTATGATATTAACTACATCAATGATAACATCTAAAATAGCTGAGATTACACCGCCCATATATTACATCCTATTGCTTTACGTAAATTGTAATAACATCTTTCTTTCCCTTTACAGTTATATCACCAATCTTCCTAGAGGCATGAAACATATCTGGAGGAAGTTGTTCTCTCGTCATACTTGAATAAATCGTTGGATAATCTTTATAATCTCCCCTACCCGCAGTAGCTTCTAATCTTGCAGCTAAGTTAACTGCATCACCTATCACTGAAAAGTCAAAGCGTGTTGTAGATCCCATGTTACCGATAATTGCTGTACCTGTATTCACACCTGTACCTACGTTTATATCTGGCAAGCCTCTATCCTTATATAGTTGTTTCAGTTCTAATGTCTTTGCTTCTATTTCAATAGCAGACTTCACTGCCATCTCAGCATGATTCTCCATATCAATAGGTGCACCATATACTGCCATAATACAGTCACCCATAAACTTGTCAACCATACCACCATTACTGAGTATAATCTTTGTCATCTCATCTAGAAATTCATTAACAAGAACAACTAACCCTTCAGGGTCATCTTTGTTCTTATAGTATTCACTAATAGGTGTAAACCCTATAATGTCCATGAATAGGTATGACATCTCTTTTCTCTCACCACCAAG
>LWDU01032049.1_pt1 | contig 17123 bp, 17 predicted proteins | sample 727161 | NCBI WGS metagenome assembly LWDU01 (sample SAMN04566230, study PRJNA314399) | hydrothermal vent metagenome | isolation source: deep sea hydrothermal plume seawater | place: Mexico: Gulf of California, Guaymas Basin | collected 2004-07-11
CAATATCGGGGCAGACATTGTCAAGGTCGTCACCATCATAGTCTACTGTGCTTGAAAAATAATTCATGTGCATAACTTGACTTCTTGCTTCAGCACTACCGTTTTTGTAAAGGAGGGGATGAAGGGCGGTTGTTCCTGATATTGGTACGATTGTTTTGAGGTGCTCGCTTCCAAGTGCTGCTGCTTCCCATTGGGTTGCGCCTTCGTATGATTTGCCGTAAAGTCCAACATTTCCATTGCTCCATTCCTGCTGCCCTAGCCATTCTACTGCATTATGAATCCCGAGTCCTTCTCCAGCGCCTCGGTAATCGAAACACCCAGTTGAGAGTTCGGTACCAAATACAGATACTTGGGCGAATGCATAGCCATGAGGAATGAAATTTTCAAAGATGAACTCGCCTCTCCCTCCCCCTACAACGCTGGTATCTCCCGATTCTGAGCCGGGTTGTCCGAATGAAAAATATGGGCTGATTACTGCGATGACTGGTACTTTTTCACCTTCTTCAGTATTGCTTGGAAGCCAATATGAAAGGTGAACTTCAGAACTATCTGGGCCATTTTCCCAAATTGTACTTGTATCGACTGTAATGTAAGCATCTTGGACTTCTAGAGCATGATATGGCCCTTCTTCCAAAATATATGAGAAGGTATGGTTCCATTTCCAGTCCTCAGTATAGCGTTCTTCTAGAGGGGGGTAGAATGATTCTTCACCTTCTACCTTCGTTGTTTCTTCATTGCTAAAACAACCAGATAATGATGTTAAAATGAGGAGGAGGACCAATGCGATGGGGGCGGCGCGTCCTGCCATGGTTATGGCTCCACGCCTATCTTTGAAGAACCGCTCGCTTCGGGGAAGGTGGTTTTTGTGAGTGTTTCAGACTCCTTCCAGAATTGGTTTGCTACATTTTGATTCTTTGCTTTTTTCTTTATTGTTGCTTTTTTAGGATAGCCGGCGGCTTCCATTATCCCCCTTGGACCCCAATATGGATATTGGGTTGCTTCGGGGTCTGTTGCCGCCCTTAGTGCTGGAAGTGCGCCTTTTTTGGGTGCTTGAGTAAAAAATAGTCCGAAGTTCCCAAGAGGAAAATAACGGCCGAGATTTGTCCTACTTATTCCAGGATGTGCTGCTAAAGAACGGGTTGTTGAATTTCTTGCCTGTAATTTCCTATCGAGTTCGATGGCGAACATAAGATTGGCGAGTTTGCTTTGGGCATAGGCCTTCCAGCGGCTGTATTTTTTGTCCTTCCAGTTTAGATCGTCGAGATTTATTTTGCCTGATTTATGAGCCATGCTAGATAGTGAGACTATTCTGGAGTTTTCTGTTTTTTCAAGTAGGGGTAGAAGTTGGTTCGTCAGTGCAAAATGGCCGAAGTGATTGATGCCTATTTGATATTCAAAAGCGTCTTCAGTTTCCCACTTAGGGGTCATCATAACGCCTGCATTATTGATTAGAATGTCGAGCCGGTCGTGTTTTTGATGGAACTTTTCACTGAATTCTTTAACTGATTTTAATGAGGCTAGGTCTAATATTTCGACCTCTATTTTTGCATCTCCTTGTTGTTTGAGAATTTTTTCTTTGGCTGCTTGAGCGCGTTCTTTACTTCTGCACGCCATGATGATTCGGGCCCCTTTTTTGGCAAGGTATTTTGCCATCCAAAAGCCAATTCCCGAGTTGGCTCCTGTAATGATGATTACACGACCGGATTGGTCTGGGATATTGGCGGCGCTCCACTTCATCAGATTGCGCTGAGGCTAATATGAAAAGAACCTGTGCCAAGCGTCATGAGGTCATTGCTGTTGGAAAGAATATGGTTGGCCGCATTTTGGTGACTGGTGGTGGCGGCTTTCTAGGTAGCCACGTTGTCAAACAGTTGCTTGAGATGGGGCGGCAAGTTCGAACTACTGCACGAGACCCTGAAACTGCTGAATTTTTGAAGGATTTTGGGGATGTTGAAATTGTTAAAATGGACTTATTAGATTTGGATTCTATTAGGGGTGCGGTTGTGGGTTGTGAAGAAGTGATTCATTGTGCGGCTCCACTTTACATCAATGCTAAAAATACTCAAATAAATGTTGTTGACCCATCTATTATTGGTACAAAAAACCTCGTTGAAGCCTTGACAAATAGTGGTGTAAAGAGAATTGTGCACACTTCTTCAGTGGCTGCGATTCGTTCAACAAATTATCAAGATGGAAAAATATTTACTACTGCGGATTGGTGTCATGATGCTACTTTGAAAACAAATCCATATGGCCTTGCAAAGGCTGGTGCTGAGAAAGTAATGCGTGAATGGGTTGGAAAGTCTGATATTAGATTGATTACAATTCATCCCTCCATTATTTTTGGAAAACCGTTGCATCCTCGTCATCTTGAAGGTTCTATGTCTTACATGAAACACTTCCTCAAAGGTCCACCTTTTGTATTAAATATTCACATTAATTTCGTCGATGTTGAAGATACAGCGCGTGCACATATTGCTGCTTTAGAGAAGGGGTTAGATGGAAAGCGTTACTTGATTCATTCGGGTGGGATGTGGATGAAAGAGATTGGTAATCATCTTACTAAGGTAATTCCAGAAAGAAAGTGGGCTCGGCGACGCTTACCAAATATTTTTGCATATTTTTTTGCCATTATTCATCCAAAACTTAGTTTTAAAATGTTAAAGGATAATCTCGGCACAAGGGTGGGTTATGATGCCTCAGAACAATTTGATTTAATTGAAAATGTGAAGTCTGTGGAATATATTATCGAAGATACGATGCGTGGGCTTCTATCGTAAAGTTCACACGGCGACTCCCTGAGGAGAGTTCGATGAGTGCTGAAGTTTGGGGGCCACGGTGGGATTCTGCCAGCGGCCTTGCTAAACAATGGATGGAGGCTTGCGTTACCAAACAGAGTCTAGTTATCTTAGCTGCTGACCGCTATACAATGGATGGTTTGACATCATTATTAGATGAGGTTAGTGAATATGTAGTAGCCCTGAAAACTCATGTTGATTTAGTAGTTGATTGGACTGCACAGGCTTGGGCTGTGTTTTGCGAAGCGGCTCATTCCCACGGGATGTTAATTTTTGAAGATAGGAAGTTCGCTGATATCGGGAAGATTTCCCGTGATCAGATGGGTGGGGTTTACGATATTCGCTCATGGTCTGATTTAGTGACTGCTCACCTCATTAGTGGACCGGATATTGTCACTGGATTGCAAGAAGGATGGAAAGATGTGGGCCGGAATGGTGGAGTTTTGCTATTGGCTCAAATGAGTAGTCGTGGCAATCTTCTCGATGAAGATTACACAGATACTGTTGTTGCTGTTGGAAAAGAAAATGGTGGTGTGTTTGGCTTCATTGGTAATGGTAGCCAGCCAGAAGGGTTGAGAGAACTCCGCAAACAAGCCGGAAACAAAATGATTTGGACCCCCGGAGTCAACCTAGCAATTGGAGATGGAGAGATGGGGCAACGATATGGCGACCCATATGAGGCTGTATTGGCTGGTTCTGATGGAATCATCGTCGGTAGTGGTATTCATCGGGCAAACGACCCCGCGCATACTGCTCGTGCCTATGCGGATGCTTCTTGGAGAGGCCTATTGGAGAGAGATTGATGTCTGCCTTGTCTTGGGTTTTTACCGCTCTGGGGGTCTGGAGTTTGGGCTGGTTATCTTTGCGCCATTGGAAAAAGGTGGCGTCATTAGATGCTAGACTTAGGGGTGGGGATGTGTCATTATTGCAAGAATCAGATGTCGAAATTGAAGAGGTTATTCAGGCTCCACAAGGAAGTCAATTACACCATCAACAAATGCTAATAGTTGTAGACCAACAACAATAATTTATGTGTATACTGTATACATGTAAGATGCATATGCCTGCCAACCTATCAAAACCGAGATTGTTATGATTGGTAGCCACCATAATTTACTCCGCTTTTTTTTCTTCTTGGCAGCAACTGGGTTGATTGGTAACATTAACACTACTTCTTCAGCATCACTTATTGGAGGGGGTAAATCAATTGCAGGAAATGGGAGGGGTGGAAGGTTTAGCATCGGGGCCCCATCTAATTCAATTGATACTTCGATAACATCTTCATCTTTCATCGGGTGTAATTCATCGAGGTCTTCAAGGCCAGGTGCTTCAGGAATATCTCCAAGGATTGTTTGCCACTTTTCTTCGAGAGCAGTGTCTGTGATTGGCTTCTCTAGCCATGCAACTGCGCCTGCAGAGTGGGTTGCGTCTTCTGCGGTTTGACTTAATCTACGCGGAGCCAAGAATACTATTCTGCAATCTCCGCCATGTTCTCTCATTTCTAAGGCTGCTACGTGGCCATCAAGGGTTGGAATGTCTAGTGAAATCATTACTAATTCAGGTTCATGGCGAATATACTCATCCACTGCCTTATCGCCATCTATGCATTCTATAACATTGAACTCTCGTTGTTTGAAAATTTGCTTCAAACGCATCATCGTCATTTGATTATTATCGACGATTAACGCAGTCGGTGCTAGAGGGTCATCAACCTCGCTAACACGGCTCATATTCTGCTCTCAACCCACTTGGGGTCAAGAAGCGTTCGCAGAATGGGACTCATTCTTCCTCGTTATCGCTGGCCATTACTTCAGCCGGTCCGTCACGGGGGTTTGAAAATGCTTCTTTGATAATTTCGCTTTCTTTTTCTGCTTCTTCTTGTTGACGTTTGACTTCTGGGGCCCTAACAAATTGCATTTGTAATTCTGAAATCACACCACGTAGCATTTGTTCTTCTGTGGAGTGAAGGTTACCCGCGGTTTTGTCTTGGAGGGTTGTCAAAATATCAATCGACTCTTTGGCTTCTGATGGATTCCATCTAGCAAGGCCTTCATGGTCAGCAATGTAGCCCATATTTACTAGGGCTGAACGTTGAAACATGTGAATGACGGTGAAAAAGCGGGCGCTGCCTTCGTTTGTGAATAGATCATCTTCGGACATTAGATGTCGCATGCGGCCGTCTTTGATGAACCTGTTCAAGCCCAAAGTTGGTCAAGTAACCAATCTGGGTCGAATTGGATTAGGTCATCATATTCTTGGCCAATACCTGCAAGAACGATTGGGCGTGAAGTTGAGAAGGCGATTGAAAGGCCGGCGCCACCTTTGGCATCTGTATCCATTTTAGCGAGAACTGCGCCATCGAAATTAAGGATTTTCTGAAATTGCACTGCTTGTTCTACTGCATCATTTCCAGCCAATGCATCTCCAACAAAGAGTACTAAATGTGGCTGACATACTCTGTGTACTTTGTTTAATTCATTCATTAAATTGGTTTTATTCTGCATTCTACCTGCAGTATCAACTAACACAACATCAACACCTTTTGCTTTAGCACTTTCAACAGCATCGCGTGCAATTGCGGCTGCGTCGCCTCCGCGTTGGCTGGATATGCACTTTATTCCTATTCTCTCGCAATGAGTTTCTAATTGTTCAATTGCACCAGCACGAAAAGTGTCTGCTGCTGCTGCGACAACGGTCCTACCTTCATTCTTTAACCGGTAAGCAATTTTTGCTGTGGTGGTTGTTTTTCCTGTTCCATTGACCCCCACTAACATGATGACTACTGGTGTATCTCCTGCTTCTATCATACCATCCACTGTGGCATTGAAGTCCCAATAGTCCGCTTCTAATAATGTGTGAAGGGCGCGTTTTAAACTGGCTTCGACTACCTTTGCTAAATTTGCACCTTTGCGTAATTGACTACCTACCAATTCTTTTCGCAATGCAGCCAAAACTTCGGCAACTGCATCACTGCTCATATCTGCCTCAAGTAGAGCCCATTCGAGTTCCTCAAGCAACTCGTCCAATGCACCACCATCTTTGATGGTTCTGCCCCCACTCTCAACGACTCCTCCTCCAAGGTCAATCTTGATGTCGCGACCTTCGTCGATTTCAACGCTCTTAACTCCAGTGGAGCCTTTTGGTGCGGCTTTCACAGCAACTAATTGTCGACCTGTGGTTGAACGCATCATCTGTAAGTCGATTTTGGAACCTTTTACGCGACCTACCTCTTTCAAGCCTCGTTTCTTTTCTTCCTTGGCGGTCTTTTTTGACTGTTTTTCTTCAGACTTCTTTGTTGATTCGATTCGCTTACGCTCTTTTTTTGACAATCCAACAGGAAGGGGGGTTTCGTTAAGTTCATCATCCCACTCATCCCATTCATCTTCTTCAACAGGGGTAACTTCTTGGATTTCTTCAATATCATCCCACTCCTCCTCAACAACTTCTTCTTGGGTAGATTTCCCTGCCTTTGCTTCTTTAGAATCTAATGGTGCTGAAAGGGCATCAATGTCTGTATCATCAACCGCTTCCTGAAGGCGCTTCTTGAATCTATCAAATAATCCCACTTTTTCACCTCAGTCATCTAGGGTCAATTCACTTCCAAAGCCTCTTCGGCGGCGGGGGTTCTGTGGTTTTGTTTGCTCATCTTCGATAAGTGGGGCTTCTTCAGAAGTTTGTTCGGGGGTGGATTCTTGAAATGCTTTTACTAATTCTTGGATTCTTTCTTCAGTGGCAAGTTTTTGTTCATTAATTTCAACAATGACTGCCGTCAAGTCTTGTTGTCTCGAATGCATTATCTCAATCGCTGATTCGATACTTCTCTCGCCAAATATATTCGAACCGAGATCAACAACCACTTTATCTGTTTCAGATGAAGGGAGGTGAACTCCTGAACTAAGTGGTATCATTTTGGCTCCTTGTTGTTGTAAAGCCAACAGAGTTTGCTCGGTTTCTTCATGCTCTTGTTTGACTGTCAATAATTGAGTAAGTTGCTCTTCTACCTGTTGTAAACGTTGGCGATTAACCTCGACCAAACGGGCAATTCTTTGCAATTCCGCTTTATCACTCATCTTAGACACCACCTCGCACTACTGCGGGTGTCATCAACCCACCGCGAATTCACTCTTCTTCAACAACTGCTGGCCCTGCAACTGCAATCTCTTCACGGAAGTGGTTGATTACAAGTGGGTCCTTAGAGGTGTTTGGCTCGATTGCTTCACAAGAATCGATGTTAATTTGACGGCGGTTAATGCGGTGCTTACTGCCAAGAATCGAAAGAACACGGTGCATTGCGTCATCTGAATCAGATGCTACAACGTCTTTGCTAAAGTTCTGCTTTTGGCGGCCGAAGGGGGCGACGCCCTTTACTCTGAATACCTGCATGAAGCCGGCCACCTGCGAATCCCCCTTAAACGCGCTGGCGCGACCAAAGTCCACCCCTGAAGGGGTTGGTTTGACGTGTGATGGGCTACTCCATGCCTTTGTAATGTTCCAACACAAGGCATTTCTGCTCACCGCGATGATGATAATAGTACCCTTCGCAGGGGCTTTTTCAGTGCCAATAACTCCTATTGAAGAATATGAAACGGTTCTCTATTCTGAAGAAGTTTGGACTGCCGAATCATGGGCTTCAGTGCGAAATTCTGGTTTTGAACCATTGAGGCTTATTTCACCAAATGAATTACTTGTGTGGGGAAGTAAAGGGGAATCGGTGGGTGATGCTGAATGGCATGGTGGAATCAATGTTATAGAACCAAATGGCCCTGTTAGAATTCTCTTAGAGCCTCGTCTACCTAATTCTGCAGTACAAACAATTTTATCCACTTTAAATTCATATGAAATAGAATACCAGCCAAGTCCAAACTCCCCCTTGCCAATGCGGGTACTAACAGAATGGTATGGGGTTGAACCAATATTACAAACCCCTGGTATTCTATGGGTTGAACCACTTCTAGAAACTAAGGCGCGAAATGAAGTTGCGGCGGGAATAATGACAGAGGGTTCGCTCAACTCCACAACTGCGTGGGATTTGGGGTTAAATGGTAGCAATGTTGTCATTGCCTATGCCGATACAGGTATCGACCGAGACCATGCTTGTTTTCGAAATCAAACTTCATCTTTAGAAAACGCAACTGGTATCCCTAGTCAAGAACATCGAAAAATAATCTTACTCAACGAATCATTGGATGATTGGGACGACCCAAGTCATAGTGATGGAAGACATGGAACCCACATTGGGGGGACTTTAGCTTGTTCTTTTGTTGATGGTACAAATGAAAGTGAAGGAACTTCACTGACTTATGCAGCAAAACTTGTCGTTCAAGATATCGTTGATGGATCTGGATGGATTCCGCCTGATGTTGATTGGTTGTTGTGGGAAGCACTAACACAGGGCGCTGTTATTCACTCGGATTCATGGGGGGATGATACAACTCAATATACTGCTAGAACTTATGATTTTGATGCGTGGTCATCTGAAGTTCCTTGGTCGGTCGCCTTTATTGCTCCAGGAAATAATGGTGGCCAAATGATGGAGCCTGCAAATGCTCGTTCTGTAGTTGCAGTTGGAGTTTCAACAAAATCTGAAGAGCCAGGGCTCTACCAATGGTCATCGGTTGGAGAAGCGCATGATGGGAGAAGAGGAATCCACATCACAACCCCAGGAATGGGAATTATTTCAGCCAAGGCGGATGGAATCCATGACTCTATGAATAATGGAACAAGAAGTAGTACTGGCTCCTCAATGGCTACTCCTACTGCTGCTTCATTTACCGCAATTATTCAACAATTAGTGGAAGAAGGATATTTCTCAAACGATACAGGTTTTACGCCCAGCGGCCCGCTTCTCCGAGCATTGCTTGCTTTAGCAGCAGAACCAATACCAAACCTAGTACACAACCAAGGTACAACAGGAATGGGGCCGGATAATATACAGGGGTGGGGGAGAGCCAACCTCTCAAGACTGGTTAACTTCACAAATCTCTCAAATAGTAGCGTCTGGATTCATGATTCTTACCAAATGGAAAATTGGCAAGAGGGGGTAGAAGATAGGGTGTGGGGGGCTGAAATAGATGCAAAACCACTTGATAGGGTAGTACAAAGTGGATGGGATGGGAGTGGCGCTATGGGTCCATTCTTGAAGACTGGAGAATCCCATTATTGGAATCTCTCCTTGACAGGAGAACAAATAGATGTTCGACTTTCGTGGTCACCAAGACCAGAGCCTGCACAAATTGATGATTTACAATTAAGGTTAGAATTCCCTGATGGAAGTATTGCATATGGAGATGATTACGACACCTTTGGAAATACTAACCTACACCAAAACCCGCAACAAATGGTGCCTGTCAATGAAACTACTGTTGGTATTCGGTTGCCCGCTTCAGTGATTGGAAATTTTAAATCGGTCAATATCACGGTTGAAGGGCGCTTTGTTAACATTGGAAATCAATCAAATATGTTAGGGGTTGATGGTGATAAAATTGGTTTTTCATTAGCAGTAAAGGGTTTGAAAGAGAATGTGTTGCCTAAAGTTCCAGAAATAATTGACCCATTTGAAGGAATGGAAATAACTCCTTGGTCAGAACTGAATGAGTCTTATTGGGGGTTTGAAAATTCTGTTGATGGCCCCTATCTTGCAAGTATACCTGAGCATTGGCAAACTAATGATCTTGGCTTTTCATTTAATGGATATATCTATTTGTCTCATTATTTTGATTTGAGTTTGGTGAATTTCTCTGCTTTTAGATTAAATATTGGCGAAAACTACTCAACTGAAGGATTTCAATTTAGGTTGCTAAATGACTCAATGTGGGGAGATAATAATTCCTCGACAATATGGATTGGTGATGTTTCTTGGTGGAATGAAACAGAAACACAATATGATTCTTCTATTGTTCCCTTATTCTGGGAGGCGGAGGGTTTCTATGGAACTTTTTCTATTGATGTTATCGTTGAAATTGAAAATAGTAGTTATTGGTATGCCATTCCATTCACTGTTAGTGAAAGGGAAAGGGGTGATATTTTGTGGTTTAACATTTCAGATTCCGAACAACATTACTTTGCTGGAGGGGTTTTAGGAGGGGGTTCAATAGAAATTAACGCGAGTAGTTCATCTGGTCATCATCTAATTGAATACGATCCAACAAAAATTTACTCCTTTGAAATTAGTTATGAAAATATTGAAAATAATATTGTTTTCATAGGAGGTTCTCCATTTCCATTATTGACCTGTGGTTCAAATATTGATAATTCCCCTATTGAAAATGCAACGTTCGTCAATAATGCTTATTCTTTCAATTATACAGGTTATTTAACTGGTGTGAATTTTTCCTCATGTTATAGTGGTTTAAATTTAAATCTCATTCTAAAAGAAATTAATCTTGATATACTACCTAATGGGGTAGAAAAATGGGTTCATGAAAATAAATGGAGTTATGATGTTGGCATTATTGAAGTTTGGCCGATTGAACATCATTGGTTCGATGAAAATGGTACAGTTGAAAATGCCCCTGAAAACCTCACTTGTTATTTCGAGTCTGTTGATTTGTTTTCTGGTTTAGTTGTTTCTTCAACAGAATGTGGTCCTGGAAATACTCATGCACATCCCCAATCATCAACTCCAAGGTTGAAATTGATTTGGTATGAAAAGGGGGTTGAGTTTTCTTATATAGAGAATGGAAATGGCAGCAATGAAATTTTATATTCTTTAGATGGGACAAAAGAAATAGAATCTTTTGATTGGGATGGAAAAACACATTTGAAATGGAAAGACCCATTGAGTTTAGAACGCCCCTCATGGCCAATTCTAATAAAATCTAGTTATGGCACTGAAGTAAAGTTTCTTAAGAAAATGGAAGAGTTTGAACTTTTAAAATACTGTGGTGAAGAAGTTTGGGTCTGGTGGCGCGAAGAGATGGTATATGGGGTGGAGCACAAAGATGGAATGAGCACTTGGGTAATAGAGGTTGGAGAACACAAAATGCCTTCATCGGGATTCTTACCTTATGAATTCAATTTCTCTGAAAGTTGGGTGGTTTTGAAAATATTAGAAAAATATCTTGATGATGGGTATTTGAATATAAGTGTGAGAATAGAAAATCTCGATAATGGAATGATAATTGATTTTAATTTTAGGTCTTATGGAAGTTCCCCCTATCCAACAAACAAAGCCCACTTAGAAAGGGGGGTGCGTTGTCATGCTGAGGAATTTTCGTCTTACAATGCTAATGCTGCAATTGCTATAGGTGGTGTTTCTGCTATCGCTTTAGTAATTGGTGTTGCAGCCTGGCGTCGTCGCCGATTTGATGAGATTATTGGAGTTCCAGAACCATTCGTTGGTGGTGATAATTTGAGTGCAGCCGTTTCCCCAATTGAAGTAGATTCATCCAATTAGCGCGACTCAACCTTGAAGACCACTTCGGCGGTGGCACGACTACGCCGCGGCGACGCGAGGTATCAAAATGGCAGAAAGACTCTACTTAGGAATAGACCTTGGAACATACCAGTCCACAATTGCTTCAAGCGCTGGTAAAATGCATACTATCGAAACTGTGGTTGGAAAGCCGAAGGATCCGGTGGCTCGAAATATGCTTGGAAGAGACGTATTATTCGGTGCAGATGCATTGGAAAAGAAATTGGCTTGTAATATCTACCGCCCAATGGCTGCTGGTGTTGCTCAAGATGATGAAGCAAACTTAGCTGCTGCAAAGGCATTCGTCACTCATTTGATTGAATCTGTTGACCCAGAAGAATTTGATGAAGTTTACGGAGTTATTTGCAGTCCTTCACATATCACCTTCACTGACAAATCAAACCTTGTCGCAACCCTACGTGGCCAAGTCAATGCAATTATGGTAGTTAGCGAACCATTTGCTACAGGCTTTGACCAAGACCAATACATGGGTTCAATTGTTGTGGATATTGGTGCAGGAACAACTGATATTGCTCGCTTATACGGTACTTTCCCAAACGAAAGTGATGAAGATACAGTTCTTGAGGCTGGAGATTGGCTTGATGTAATACTTATGGATCTGGTCTCAAAGAAATATACTGGAGCGCAGTTAACAAAAGATATGGTTCGTTTGTGGAAAGAAAAATATTCCTATGTTGGTGGCGATGACCGTGAATGTATGGTAGAACTATCAGTTGAAGGAAAGAAGAATGTTGTAGATGTTGGAGATATAATTCGTCAGGGTTGTGAACAACTTATTCCTTTTGTTGTTAATGGTGTCAAAACAATTATTGCAACTGCTGACCCTGAATATCAACCTCAATTCCGCAACAACATCATCTTAAGTGGTGGAGGCTCAATGATTGAAGGTGTTGCTGATATGGTTGCTGACCAATTAGCAGACATTGGTGATGTTCGAGTTTGGTGTGTTGAAAACCCAATCGAGAGTGTTGCATCTGGTGCTTTGAAACTCGCTGGCGTCATGCCGGATGACCAATATACTGCAATCAACTAAGTGTTTTGGCAAGCCCCAATAGGGGTACAGAACATGGGTCTTCAGTGCCTTTCCAATGTGAAGGTTCAAGAATGATATGTCGCCGATGCTGTGCGATATCATGTCTATTGAGGCCGCTGTACCTACCTCCGATTCCACTTCTGGGATGATTGACAACAGTGACCGAGCCGCTTTGGAGGGGATGTTGAAAGCATATCCTGTAGAGCAGTTGGTCGAAGAAGTTCTAATTGCCTGGGAAGAATTAACAGAGAGAAATAAAGATTTAGCAGATGCAAAACAAAAATTGAGAATTACAGAATTGGATTTGGCTGAGCGCGAAGATGGAGTTGCTCCTGAATTAGCTAGATTGTCTGAAGCGGAAAAGGGTTTACAAGACCGTGATGCTCGTATTATTCACTTAGAGAGAATGCTTGAAGATGCTCGTTCAGAAATAGAATCAACTGCTGCATCAATGACTGCTGAAGAAAAGGCTACTCTTGATGCTGAAAATTCTCAACTTAGAGATTTAACCACAGAACAAGGTGGCGTGATCACTGAGATGGAAGAAAAAATGGACCAACTCGTCGAAGCACTAGATAAGGCTGCGCAGGCTGGTTTAACTTCCATAACTGCTGATGAAGTTCGTGGATTGAAATCACAACTTGATGCAAGAGAGGAAGATCTTGCTGCTGAATCAGCGGCCCGTGAAGCCTTGGAAGAAGAGCGTCAAAGATTGCGAGATATTGCTGATAGACTACGCGGCCTTTTAGATCAAAGAGACCGTCGCCTAAGTGAATTAGAAGAACAATTGGAACGCGTAATGACTGGCCCCCGTTCTGTAAGTGCTGAGCATGATTATTTAGTTGAGCAAATTGAGGAATTGAAAAGAAGGTTACTTGAAAGAAATAGAGAATATGAGGCTTTGCGAAGGAGAGAACGCCGCCTTCATAATGATGTATTTGAAAGGGATGAAAGAATGCAACAAATGCAACTTACCATCGCTGACTTAGAAGCCGCTTTACTTGACCGCACCTCTGAATTACGAGAAGTAGAGAGTCAACGTGAAAGAGCGATGCTTGAATTAGATGCTTCTCGACGTAATGATCGAACCCGTGAAGTGGTTGGTAGAGTATTCCAAGACTCTCTAGGATTGGTAAGAGACCATTCAAAGCGTGAGGATACTAGAGAAAGAATTGTAGAAGATGGACCTCAAAAGAGAACTATCTCCACCCCTTCATTAGATGATATCCATACACTCGCTGGTGGTAAAGAAATAGAATTGAGTGAAAATACTGAAAGTTTAGTGCAAGGAGAACAGCATGAACAAAGGCCGAATGCACCAGGTGGTAGTGGTGATCCGATTATTTATGAAGATGAAGAATCAGAGTCTTGAGTTTATCTGCTAACAAATCAATTTCATATTCTTCAACTAATGTTCCCGTTACAATCCAGTCGGCCCCGCCGTCGACTGCGTTCCTAACATCTTCTTTAGTCCGAATTCCACCGCCAACAATTAGGCAGTCTGCATGTGCTACCTTAATTAAATCTGTATGAACTGGATGTACTGCTCCACTTCCTGCTTCAAGGTAGACTATTTTCATTCCATATCCTTTTGCACATAGAGAATAGGAAATAACTTCTTCAGGACTAGTAAGGGGTGTTGCGTTTCCAACTTCACCTACTTTTCCTCCTGGCTCGCAAATAAGATATGCAGTGGGTAACATTTCAACTCCATTTTCATATAACCAAGTTGCCCCTTTCACTTGTTCACCAATTAAGAAACGCGGATTATTACTATTCATTAACATCATGAAAAGAATTCCATCTGCATTTGGAGATAATGCATGCGCCCCCCCTGGAAATAGGACAACTGGTACATCTACAACTTCTTTTATTGCTACAACAGTTGCATGAACTAAATCACTTGGAGTATCTGTAGAACCACCGATAAGAATTAATTTACTTCCTACTTCAACTACAATTTTTGCTTTCAATGCCGCTTCTTCAGGAGATTGATTTGCTGGATCAAATAATGTTGCATGGCGTGGTGTATCACTATCGCAAAACCAATTCAGTAATTCCCCGTCTGCGAACATCATCCTTGGCAGAGGTGCTTTGGACTTGTGCCTTCGGGTGGTTATTTTACTTGAGAAGCCAACTCTTTTCCTCGAATTATTGCAGCATCCGCACCTAATTTTTTAGGATGTTTTCCTTGCATTAACTCTAACCAATTTTCTATTGGTTCATTTTCAGTCCACCATATTTCTCCTGTACCATCTTTTCTAGTCCATTTTTGACTACCGATACTAATTCCCCCATACCATTGAATTAATTTCCGAGATGGTGGTCTTAGCATCTTAATATTGGTTAATACAAGATTTGTAACTGATTTTTCTCCTAATGCATCAATGTAAATATCTCCAGACACTTTTCCGGATGAAGTGATAAGTCCATCTTCAAAACCAATAATTTTAGTTTTTAATTTCATTTCAACACCTTGTTTGGTGGCCATAATCGCCATATTTTTTTCTAACCAACCCCTTCTAAAACAATTACTTTCATAACCAAGTTTAGATGGTATTAAAGATAAATTTTCTATCCAGCCAGGTGAATTACATGGTGTTCCTAATTCTTGTTTCATATCAATGATGATAACTTCATGTTCCATAAGATCTAATGCAGCTGATAATCCAGTTAATCCCCCTCCGGCGATTATTATTTTCATGATGATGCCTCAGGAATAATAGCCAATGCAAAAACTGGACAAGAAGGGATGCAATGTTCACAATGAGTGCAAGATTTCTCATCTACTATTGCTAAATCATTTTCCAGATGAAGTGCATTAACTGGACAAAGTGCTATACATGCTGCACAACCATAACAAAGGTCGCCGTCAACCACAAAAATATGGTTGCTAACTCTTCCCATATACCTTCGAAGAAGTCTTCTATGAAAAGTAATCTCTATAGGAAACTAGATTTCCACTGAAAAGAGTACTAGTCCCCCCACCCCCTAATTTCCATTGGAGATATTATTTTTAGGTAAAGGTATAGTGGGAAATGGTAGAAGAAAAATATGGTATAGCAAGACCCATTGATTCATGTCGCGTAAGGTGTATATTGATTTTGATAGTTGTTTTTTGATATGACTCTCTATTTTAGGTTGCAGTGGAAATAGGGGGGTGTATGCAAATCTTCTTCTTTGATGCTCTTGACGGTGTCCCATGGTCATGTATTCCCCAGGCAAAACCTCCTCATATCCTGACGAACCAGTTGACAAAGGATTGAGATATCATTTTCTTGGAGGAGGCTCAGAAGTTGGAAATGTTGGAATTGTTCTTGAAGGGGTTAAAGGAGATAGATTACTAATTGATTATGGTCTTGCTCCAACAGATCCTCCCCGTTATCCTGCTGAAGCCCCAAAAGTAACTGATGTAATCATAACACATTCTCATATTGATCATATCGGAATGGTTCCATGGATAAGTGGTTCACATCATTCAACATTACATGCAACCCATGTTACTGTAGCTCTTAGTGAATTAATGTGGAGAGATTGCCATAAAGTAAGTCGAATTGAGGGATATCCACTTCCTTGGGATAAAAGAGATATTGATTTTGCTTTAGAAAGTTGGAAAGTACATAATTTTGGAGAATGGGTAAAACATGGAAATTGGAAATGGCGTTTACATCCAGCAGGGCATATTCCAGGTGCTGCTATGGTCGAAATAGATACGGGAGATAAGAAGATCTTACTATCTGGTGATTTTGATACTAGAGATTCATCTTTAGTTTCTGGTGCTTTACCTGTAGATGTAGATATATTATTTGTTGAAGGAACATATGGTGGAAGATCACATCCTGATAAAAAATCTGAGATGGAAAGATTAATTGAAAGAATTAAAGAAATAAAAAATAGAGGAGGAACAGTATTAATTCCTGCCTTTGCAAATGGAAGGGGTCAAGATATTTTAATGACTTTACATGCTGCATTACCTAATTTAAATGTTCATTATGATGGAATGGGAAAAATAATTACTAAACATTATTTAGATAATTCAGGATATCTAAAAGATTCCGAAGCCCTTAACGCAGCGTTTCACTGGGCAAAAAGAGTATCATCAAAATCAGATAAAAAGAAAGCCCTTGAAGCAGATGTAATTGTATCTACAAGTGGAATGTTAGATGGAGGCCCATCTATTTGGTATCTTAATAGATTAAGAAATGATGAACGAAACGCGATATTCTTTACTGGTTATCAAGCAAAAGGTTCTGGGGGTAGGATGCTTCAAGAAGATGGAAAGATTCCAATTTTTGGGAATATTTGTCAGGTTGATTTGGAATGGGACACTTTTGGTTTTTCTACTCATGCAGGACATAATGAAATTGTTGAATTTGCAAAAGCATGTGGGGCAAATGATGTGGTTGTCTACCATACAGATCCAATTAATGCACGACCACCCTTAGTTGAAGCATTGGAAGTAAACGGACATATTGTCCATCAACCAATAAATGGGCAATCCCATATCATCGAATGAATTGAATACCTAAGCCGCAAGCGGAGAACGATTAATATGGCTGCGAAGAGACCAACTAAAGGTAAAAAACCGGCTACAAGTGGTAAAAAGAAGAAACGACGTAAGAAGAAAATGCGTTTAACTTTAAAATCCCGTTCAATGAAAGAAGCTGATAGTTATACAGATTCAGTTGGTTGGTCAACCACAGGTAGGGTTTTGGAAGATGTGGTTGCAGCCCCACAATCAGACAAAATTAAACATCAATGCAGTCTTTGTGGTACAATTATGATGGTACCAAAACCAAAACGGGCAAAGTATACTATCACCTGCCCTAACTGTGAACATAAAGACGATTTCTCATGA
>LWDU01040038.1_pt1 | contig 17122 bp, 15 predicted proteins | sample 727161 | NCBI WGS metagenome assembly LWDU01 (sample SAMN04566230, study PRJNA314399) | hydrothermal vent metagenome | isolation source: deep sea hydrothermal plume seawater | place: Mexico: Gulf of California, Guaymas Basin | collected 2004-07-11
AACGACAGATTACGCGGTAACAAGCACGACGATCACGTTCACGACCGCCCCCAGCACCGGAAGCAGCAATGTCAGCGTATGGGGTACGAGTACCGTTGTTGAGGCCGCCAAGACGGCGGCGCAGTCTGCACGGGACACGGCATTGGCGCACCGTGATGACGCCAGCCAGCACAAAACAACGGCAGAGCGTTGGGCGAAGCTGGAGGATGCAACAGTGGTGGACGCAGACACCAGCGTGGATTCTGGGGAGTACAGTGCAAAGGAATACGCGGTTGGTGACACGGTCACTATCGGTTCCGCAAAGGAGTGGGCGAGCAAGGCGTACAACTCGGCAGTGGTGACGAGTCCATCGAACGAGTACAGCGCGAAGCACTACGCACAGAACATTCAGGAGTGGGCAACCAAGGATGATGGCGCAGTATCGGGGAGCGATTACTCCGCCAAGGCCTATGCCAGTATCGAAGGGGCCAACGCGCCCCCGGAGGGGAGTGCAAAGGAGTGGGCAACCGCCACAGCAGCGCAGCATTCCCATCGGCAACCAGCATATCGTCTCAGACCCAGACCCTCCAAGAAGTGGCGGAGCCCATCAACGCTCTCGTCGGCTCTCGCAATTCCACATCGCAGCCCCCCTCACAGGCTGAGGTTGCACTGCAACCCTTGCCTGCTTCTTCCTTCGCCATTCCAGCAAAAAGACCACTTCGAGCCGTTTCCGGCTGCTTGGAAGGAGAGTGAGAATCAGGCCCGCAGTTTGAGGTTTTCCGGGTCGCAGGGAGATTCCGGAATCACGCGGGCAGGGCAACGCTCGCCAAGAATTTCCACCTCCAACTCAGTGCCGACTGCGGCGAACTCAGGCGGGACATAGCCGAGCGAGAGGCTTTTGCCAATGGTGTGTCCATAGGCTCCGGAAGTGCCGCGTCCAATCATCGTACCGTTGTGGAAAATCGGTTCGCTGCCCAGCGGATCTGCATCGGTCACATCCACCTCTAGCGTGACATAGTTGAGTGGCAAGCCCTGCTCCTGCTGCTTGAGCAGCGCGGCTTTTCCGGGGAATTCCTTGCCGAAATTGATGAAGCGCAGCAGTCCGGCTTCGAGCAGGCTGTACTCACGGGCGAGGTCCATGCCGATCATGCGGTAGGATTTTTCGATGCGCATGGACTCCATCGCGTATATTCCAAAGTGGACCATGCCGAACTCCTGCCCCGCCTCACAGAGAGCGTCAAAAAGCTCAACTTGGCGGTTGATGGGGTGGTGCAGTTCCCAGCCGAGTTCGCCGACGAAGTTCACGCGCAACCCCAGCATCGGCACTCCTGCGACTTCAACGGGTTGCGAGGTCAGCCAGCGGAAACTAGTGTTGCTGAGATCAGTACCGGTGAGCTTGGAGAGCAGGTTTCTGGACTGTGGGCCGCAGACGACCAGCGCGCCGATTGCTGTGGTCCTGTTCTCCAGCGCCACGCTGCCGTCATCCGGAAGCGACCGCAGCAGCACATCGTGGTCAATGCGCTCCGCCGCGCCCGCGCTGACGAGGTAGAAGGTGTCGTCGCCGGTGCGTGTGATTGTGAACTCGGATTCCACTTCCCCCGCCTTGGTGAGCGCGTGGGCCAGCACAATGCCGCCGATCTGCTTGGGCAGACGGTTTGCGACAATCCCATCAAGCAAGGCTTCGGCTCCGGGGCCAGAGACCTTGTGTTTGGTGAACGGGGTCAGGTCGAGCAGCCCCACACGCTCGCGCACGGCCCGGCATTCTGCACCGACAATCTCAAACCAGTTGGTGCGGCGTGTGTGGAAGCTGTACTTGTTCTGCGGTGCCATGCCTTGCGGGGCAAACCAGTTGGGACGCTCCCAGCCGTAGCGTTGCCCGAAGGTGGCGTTGAGTGTTTTTTGGCGGTCGTAGATTGCGCTGGTCTTGGCCGGACGCGCCGCTAGCCGTTCCTCAAAATCGTAATGGATGACAAAAACGTGTTCGTAGGCTTCCTCGTTCTTTTCCTTGATGAAGTCGCGGCCGGACTGCGTGGCGCTGTAGCGGCGCGGATCGACTCCGGTCATGTCAATGCTTGGGTTGCCCTCGACGATCCACTCCGCGAGAAATTTCCCGCCGCCGCCTGCTGCCGTGATTCCAAAGCTGTGCCCTTCTGAAAGCCAGAAGTTGCGCAATCCCCAGGCCGGGCCGATGATCGGGTTGCCGTCCGGGGTGTAGGCAATGGGACCATTGACGGTTTGCTTGATTCCGGCATCTGCGAAGAGTGGCACACGATCCCCCGCAGCGAGGATGTGCGGTTCCAACCTCTCCAAATCCGGAGGCAGCAATTCCTGTCCGAAACCCTCCGGAACACCATCCAGCGCCCACGCTGGAGCGCCTTTTTCGTAGGGACCGAGGATCAGGCCATCCTGCTCTTGGCGCATGTAGTAGGAGGCGTCGCTCTCGCGCAAAACCGGCATTTCCGGATTGCCCGCACGATTGTAATCGGCAAGTTCCGGGATGGTGTCAGTGATGATGTACTGGTGTTCAACGGGCACCACCGGAAGTTCCAGTCCAACCATTCGCCCCGTCTGCCGAGCGTAATTTCCGGTGCAGGAAATCACGACCTCGCAGGTGACCTCCCCCTTGTCAGTGGAGACCACCCACTCGTCATTCGATTTTTGTTGAATGCCTGTGACTTCAGTTTGAGTGTAGATTTCGGCCCCCTGTGAGCGAGCGCCTTTGGCCATCGCCATCGTCACATCAACGGGGGCAACATGCCCATCGTCCGGATGAAAGAGTGCTCCGACGAGTCCCTCCGGGTTGATGAACGGCCAGGTTTTTTTGATCTCGTCAATGCCGAGCAGGTGGTAGTTGACCCCGACCGTGCTGGCGGTGCCGCAATAGCGTTTGTACTCGTCCATGCGCTCCGAGTTCGTCGCCAGCCGCAAGTTGCCGTTTTTGTGCAGGCTGACGGGCTGTCCGGTTTCCGCTTCCAAAGATTCGTAGAGTTCGATGGTGTAGCGGTGGACCTTGCCAACGCTGTAACTCATGTTGAAGAGCGGCAGCAACCCGGCGGCGTGCCATGTNTCGAACAGCACGGTGTCCGTCCAGCCCAGCTTTGCCAAGTGGTACTGCACACTGACGCCCACGATGCCACCGCCGATGATCGCCGCTCGGTACTGTGTTTTCATTTTCGCCTCTGTTATTGGAAAATTAGGAACTATTGCATTACCGGGGTTGCCGTGTTGTCTAAATCAACGGCCCCGATGTTGTCACTTTTGCAGTAAACACTTTAATCCTGCCGGATTGCGCTTCAAGCCAAGAGCGCAGGATCGGAAATTTTTGTGGAGGACTGGAGGAGCGGTTCAGTTCATGGCGTCGGCGTCGCTGGTCTCGAACTTGGCGGCAAAGAACTGGCCGGAGGACTCCACGCCCAGGGCCACTTCACCACCCCTACCATTCCTGAGTGCGCGGACCCAACGGGAACACCAACAAGCTCATCGACCCTGTTGCACTTACGAGTTGAATCCGCGCATTTTAACGACGATGCGAGTCAATCGAGGTCCTGCATGCCGATTGCTTCAAAGGTGGCGGGGGCCACGGTCATTGCCGGGGTTTCAGGGGTGGCCACGACAACATGGGGCGGAGTTTCGGGGGCAACGTCCATCAACAACAAGGCACGCTGCATGATTTCCCGGAAGATCGGAGCGGCGGCTTTGCTGCCGTAGTGGTTGGGGCGTGGAGGTTCTTTAACCACAACCAAGGCTGTGAAAACGGGTTGGGAGGCTGGAGCAAACCCAACAAAAGATGCCCAGAATTTGGTGTTGGAGTAGCGCCCAAGGCTGGGGTCGAATTTTTGACTGGTGCCGGTTTTTCCAGCAATCTTGTAGCCCGGAATCGCCACCTTCGTGGCGGTGCCACCGCGTTCGGTGACAGAGACCATGAAGCGCGTGAGGATGCGGGCGATTGAGGTGTCGATGACGCGCCGAGGAGCCTTTGGCCCAAAGTGAGCCAACACTGCTCCCGATTCATCGAAGAACTCGGTGTGCCGCTCTCCGGATTCATCTTCCATGTATTCAACGACGTAAGGGGGGCGCCACTCGCCCTCGTTGGCAATCGCATTGATCGCGGCCACCACTTGCAGCGGGGACACCAAAATGCCTTGCCCATAGGAGAGGTTGGCATGGTCCACCCGTGTCCATTTTTCCGGAGGAAGCAGTTGGCCGGTCGCTTCACCGGGGAGTCCCGCACGGGTTTTTGCTCCAAAGCCAAACTTGGTGATGTAGTCGTGAAACTGTGCAGGCGTCATCTCCATGCCGATTTTCGCGGCACAAATATTCGACGATTTTTGAATGACTTGCCCCACCTCAAGGTTTCCGTGCGGTCGGCTGTCCCGGATCACCCTGTCGGCAACCTGAAACCGTCCCTCTTCACAGAAGAACTCCTGCGTGGGCGTGATGATCCCCTCATTCAGCGCGGAGGCCACCGTGATGACCTTGAAGGTGGAGCCGGGTTCATAGCCATGCGTGATTGCAGCGTTGACCTGCTGTGCGGCATCATATCGTCGGTAACGGTTGGGGTCGAAGTCCGGATAGTTTGCCATCGCAAGAATCTGCCCGGTTGGGGCGTGCAGCACAATGGCCACTCCGGATTTGCCCTGAACGCGCTTGACGCCCTTGCGCAGGGCGCTTTCTGCAATATGCTGGAGGGTGGAGTCCAGCGTGAGGTGCAGGGTGTGCTGGTTGAACTCCCAACGCTCATCCCGGATTTCCGGGCGGGTCCGGAACATGCCTTCCTTTTCCACCACATACGCGACCTCTTCCCCGTGAAGCCAGCGGTTGTAGCCGTACTCCAAGCCCCCCAAACCCTGAGAATCAACTCCTGTGAAGCCGAGCAATGCCCCGGCGAGTTCTCCGGCGGGATAATACCTCCGGAACTCCGGAAGAAACTTCAGCCCGTCAATCTCCAGTTTCTGAATCTGCTGCACCTGTTGCGGGGTGAGTTGACGCTTGATCCAGAGGAAGGGGGCTTTGGATTTCAGTTGGGCCGCGAGTTTCCTTGAGCTGGTTTTGAGGATTGGCGCCAGCCGCTTGGCCACTCGCTTGCGCTGCTTGAGTTGGGAGGGGTTGGTGTAGAGCGAGCCGACCGGAACCGACACCGCGAGGATGCGGCCATTGCGGTCGAAGATTTTTCCGCGTCGGGGTTCGAGCCGCACCGTGCGCTGCTGCTGCATGCGGGCGCGTTTTTCAAAAGCAGGGCCTTGCAGGATTTGCAGATAGTAGGTGCGCCCCAGCACCGCCACCAGCACCATGCCTATCACGCCCATCACCGTGAGCAGCCGGAAGTTGAAGCTGAAGCTTTCGTAATGCTCCGCTCCGGAGGGCCGTACAGTTTTGGAATCCGCCATTACTCAGTGTAGGCGGTGGGGAGTGTTGTTGCAGGTGCAGCGAAATCGTTTTGTACCAGCCGCAGGATGCCGTGCTGTTCCAGCGAGGGCACGGAGAGGCCAAGGTGTTGGACGGCAAGGGCTTCCAGACGTTGTGGACGCGTGAGGTGCGTGATCTCGACTTCCAGTAAATCGAGCGTCAGCACCTGTTGCTCGCGCTCTTGCTCCAAACTCTGAATGCGGATGCTGAGGTGGCGGACGTGGATCCACTGGGCAAGGTAGGTCATGCAACCCGCCGTGAGCAGCACGCTGACCAGCAGAGCAATTCGGAAGGAGCGAATCGTCAGCCAAAACACCTGTGGCACCAGCCACCAGCGAAACTGGCGTCGCAAAACTTTGGGGCGTCGGCGCACGATCTTCACAGCACAATTGACGGAAAAACAGAGGTGGCACCCGCCTGCGGATTTGCTTGGAGAAACCAAGGCACTCCCGTTGCACGAACCGTCCCAAACCGAGCAACTTCAACTGGAGAAAAAGAATGCCTGTAACGTGGACAATGTTGGTAGCGGTGGGAACCGGAGGGGCGCTGGGCGCGGTGGCTCGTTTTGCGGTTTCGCGTCAGGTGAGCCTTTGGCTGGGCGCCGCGCTCCCGTGGGGGACGCTTGCGGTCAATGTGCTGGGGTCGTTTCTGCTCGGCTTTCTCGCGGCGTGGTTCCGGAGCCGCACGGAGTTGCCTCCGGAGTGGCAGGCCCTGTGGACGGTGGGTTTTCTGGGGGCGTTCACCACCTTCTCGACGTTCAGCAACGAGGTGGTTGGACTCCTGCAAGCCGATGCCAGTCTGCGGGCGCTCGCCACCATTGCGGCCAATGTCCTGCTTTGCCTCTGTTGCTGCTGGGGCGGCGTGTGGCTCGCCCGGAGTTTTGGAGCGGCGTTGAACGCCGCCGCTTAGGCTGCTACCGTCTTTTTGACGGTGATGCGGCAGACTTCGCCGTTGAGGTCCCATGCGGTTCCTTCCGTGGAGTCCTGGGGTTCGAGGTGATCGCAGAGGGTTTCGGTGCAAATGAACCCGGAGTGTGCGTCCAGCGCGGACTGCACGTCCTCGGTGCTTTGGAAGCCCACCCGGATGCGATCCATCACATCAAGGTCCAAATCCTTGCGCATGTTCTGCACTTTGTTGACGAACTCCCGTGCCAATCCTTCCTGCACCAATTCCGGGGTCAGCGTGGTGTCGAGTGCCACGGAAAGTCGGTCGTCGGTTTCCACGAGCAAGCCCTCCTTCTGCTGACGCTGCACCAGAATCTCATCCGGGCCAAAATCCATCGACACGCCTGCGACTTCAACAGTAACGGAACCTCCGTTCAGTACCTTCTGAATTTGCTCCGGATTCAGTGAAGACAACGCTTGGGCGGCGGATTTCATCCGCTTGCCCAAACGCGGACCCAGCACTTTGAAGTTCGCCTTGGCACTGAGATCCACCAACCCACCCTCATCTGGAGTGACCTCCAGCGTCTTGACATTGAGTTCATCGGAGATCAATTCGCCGAGTTCGTCAAGCACCTGTTGTGCTTCCGGGTCACGGGTGATCAGCGTCAGTTTGGGCAAGGGTTGCCGCACTTTAAGCTGGTGCTTGGCCCGCAGGGCACGACCCATTGTGACCGCAGCAAGCACGATGTCCATCTGTGCCTCCAACTCCGGAATCCGCAGTTGTGCATCAGGTTCCGGGAAGAGCGCGAGGTGAACGCTTTCCAGTTCGCCGTCACGGCGTAGCGTCCGGAAAATGCCATCTGCGATGAACGGAATGAAGGGCGCGATGACCTTGCTGAATTCCTGTAGCACTTTGTAGAGCGTCGCATAGGCTTGACGCTTGTCTTCGCCCTGTCCTGCTTTCCAGAAGCGGCGACGGCTGCGGCGGATGTACCAGTTCGTGAGTAGGTCAATGAAACCCACAAAGGGCGCGACCGAGCGGTTGAGGTCGTAGAGGTCCATCTGCTTCTGCACCTCCGCGATCAGTCGCTGTAGGCATGAAAGAATCCAGCGGTCGAGTGCATTTTTCGCAGAAACCGCAAGGTTGTCATCCGTGGGTTCCCAACCGTCAATGCGGGCGTAGGTGGTGAGGAAGGCGAGGGCGTTCCAAAGTGGGAGCAGCTGTTGCCGGGTGGTTTCGATGAGCCCTTTTTCGCTGAAGCGCAAGTCTTCGCCGCGCATTGCTGGGCTGTTGAGCATGTAGAGCCGAATCGCATCAGCCCCATACTGATCCAGCATTTCGTTCGGGTCCGGGTAATTCTTGAGCCGCTTGCTCATCTTCTTGCCGTCCTCGGCGAGGATCAGTCCGTTGACAATGCAGTTCTTGAAAGCCGGGACGTCGAAGAGCGCGGAACCCAGCACCGCGAGTGTGTAGAACCAACCCCGCGTTTGGTCGAGCCCTTCGCAGATGAAATCAGCAGGGAAGTTCGCCTCGAAGACCGTCTTGTTCTCGAAGGGATAATGCTCCTGCGCGTAGGGCATGGAACCGGACTCGAACCAGCAGTCGAGGACTTCCGGAATGCGGCGGTAGGTCTTGCCGTCGCGCTCAATGACCAAATCATCGACGTGCTGCTTGTGGAGGTCTGGAATCACTTGACCAACGGCACCCTCCAATTCCGCGACGCTGCCAAAGCAGAGGATGTCGCCGTCCTCGTTTTTCCAAATCGGCAGGGGGGTGCCCCAGAAACGATTGCGGCTGATCGCCCAGTCGCGTGCGTTTTCCAGCCACTTGCCAAAGCGCCCGTCGCGGATGTGTCCGGGCACCCAGTGGACCGTGCGGTTGTGCGCGACCATGCGCTCCTTGAACGCCTCGACGTTGACGAACCAAGTGGAGATCGGCTTGTAGATCAGCGGGGTGTCGGTGCGCCAGCAGAAGGGATAGCTGTGCTGCACCGTCTCGTGCCGGAACATCTTCCCCTCCTCCTTGAGCCGCTGGACGATCGGCTTGTCGGCATCCTTGATGTTCAACCCGGCGATGAAGTCCGTGGACTCCCGGAAGTTGCCCTCGTCGTCAACAGGATCGAACACGGGCAGTCCTTCACGCTGGAAGATGCGCACGTCATCCTCCCCGAAGCAGGCGAGATGCACCAAGCCCGTGCCGCTTTCGTCACTGACGTAATCGTCAAGCTGCACCGTCCATGCTTTGGAGGTGTCCACATGGTTTTTGGCAAAATCGAAGAGCGGCTCATAGCACATGCTCTGCAATGCTGTGCCCGGCATTTCCTCCAAAATTTCGTAGCTTCCGGACTCAAAATGCGCCTCGACCCGGTTTTTGACGAGGTAGTAGCAGGTGCCGCTTGCACACTCCCGGAGCTTGACATAAGTTAGCTCTGGACCCGCACAGAGTGCCATGTTCGAGGGCAGGGTCCACGGGGTGGTCGTCCATGCGAGCAAGTGGCTGTCCGGCTCACCGATCACCCGGAAGCGCAGGGTCACGGAGGGATCCTGCACGTCCTGATAGTTCAGGTTCGCCTCGAAGTTCGACAACGGGGTTGAAATGCGCCACGAGTAGGGGACGACCTTGAGTCCTTCGTAAATCAGCCCCTTGTCCCAAAGTTGCTTGAAGACCCACCAGACCGACTCCATGAAGTCTCGGTCCATCGTCTTGTAATCGTTGTCGAAATCCACCCAACGGGCCATGCGTTCCACAGTTTCCCGCCACTCGCTAGTGTAGCGCAGCACGATGGAGCGGCACTCCTCGTTGAAGTTCTCCACTCCGAATTCCTCGATCTCAGGACGACCCTTGAGTTTCAGCGCTTGCTCCACCTCGTACTCGACGGGCAGGCCGTGCGTGTCCCAGCCAAAGCGACGCTCCACCCGGAAGCCGCGCATTGTCTTGTAGCGTGGGATCACGTCCTTGATGGTGCCTGCGAGCAAGTGTCCATAGTGCGGCAGGCCGGTCGCAAACGGCGGGCCATCGTAAAAGCTGAACGGCCGCTCCTGCGGACGCTGTTCGATGGATTTTTGGAAGATGCGCTGCTCCCGCCAAAAGCTTAGGAGGTCGCGTTCGAATTCAGGAAAGCTGATCTTGTTGGAAACGGGCTGCATGGGTGTGGAAATGGATTCGGAACCAGACTCAGGAAAACAATCAGGCTACAAATCCCGCCTCCGGATGACAAGCCAATTTGGGGTGAGTGTGTTGAATGCGGGGCAAGTAAGAGTGAGATTTTTTGTCGGTTCTGCGGGCTTTGGTGATCAGTCGGTTCCAGAACAAGTGGAGTCGGCTTCCGCCCTCTCGGCGTTTGGGATGCTTCAGACCAGCTTGAAGTCGTAGGCTATGATACATGGCAGGCTCCTTTCGTGGGTTAATCTGCTTAACGTGAGTTTTGGATTAAGCGAAACCAAAGTAGCGACACGCCAATTTTCCCCTTTGAAAAGGGGCAAACGCGCTGATTGTAGATTAGCAGAAAGCCCATCGCCACCCCAATGCCGCCATGCAATTGCAGCCGCAGACTTGGGAGCAACAGGGATTGGGTAGGGTTATGCTGGGTCATTGTTCCTCTTAGGTGTTGGCAGGTGCATCGCCAATCCGGATCACCGCTCCTTCCGCCGCTTCAGCATCGGCAGGGTCGTGAGTGACGAGCAGGACGGGTAAATTGCGTTGACGGGCGTGGGTGAAGACGAGGCTCCGGAAGCGCTCCCGCAAGGCTTGGTCGAGCTTGGAAAAGGGTTCGTCCAGCAACAAGGCTTCCGGTTCGGCAAGCAGGGTGCGCATCAAGGCCACCCGTGCCCGCTGCCCTCCGGAGAGTCGGGCGGGGTCATGATCGGCGTACCCCGGAAGTTCGATGGTTTCCAGCGCCTCAGCCACTTTCTGCATGCGTGACTGCCCCCGGAAGCGGCGAGGCAGGGCGAAGGCGAGATTTTCTCCAGCGGAAAGGTGTGGAAAGAGCAGATCATCCTGAAAGAGAATGCCCATGCGCCGTTGCTCCGGGGGGAGCCCATTCAGCCACCTGCCGTTGAGCATCACACTCCCGGAAACCGAAAACGCCGGATCGAGCGTTCCGCAGAGCCATGCCAGCAGGCTCGACTTCCCGGAGCCACTTGGACCCATCACGGTCGTGACTTGGCCTCCGGGAATATGCAAGTTCAGAAGATCAATCAGCGTCCGAGAATCGAGCCGTAGGGTCAGGTTGGTGATTTCCAGTCCAGTCATTTTCAAAGTTACAAAGAGGCAAAGCTCCAGAGTTCCAAAGGGGGAAAGTGTGCTAGGCGAGTCAAGCAGAGCCGACTCGCCGTAAACAGCCACGGATCACACGGATCCAAACCATTCGTGTCCCTCCGTGAAAATCAGTGGTGAAAACCAGCCATCGATCACTGCACCCCTTGGCGGTTCCGGAACAGCAGGCGTGGCACAACGAGTGCGCCCAGCAAACCCAGCCACGGCACGAGGGCTTGCAGAAAGCCATAGACCCCGATCACCCGGCGGTCGGCTCCAGCAGCGTGGGCCACTGCCTCGGTGGTGAGAGTGGCGATGCGCCCGGCACCCGCAAACAGCGTGGGCAGGTAGAGTGCCACACTGACCGCAACTCCGATGGCTGTGGCAATCAGCAACGGGCGCAGCAGGAGCGGTATCCGCACCCGCAGCAGCACCTGCCACGGAGAATGCCCCAAGCAGCGAGCCGTGGTCAAAAAACGGACATCCAATCGTCGCCACGGTTCGGTGAGTGAGAGGAAGCAGTAGGGCAACACGAAGAGCAGGTGGCTCCAGATCACGAGGATGAGAGTGCCGTCGAGTCTCAGTTTCAGTGCCAGCACTTGAACACCGAAGAGGAACGCTGCTTGTGGAAGGATCAGTGGGAGGTAGAGCAGCCACAATGAGAGTGGCATCATCCGCACCTGCCGCCAACGTTCGTTTTCCAAGCATCCCACCACCAGAATCAATGCCACGAGGGTGCTGCCTCCAGCGATGAGCAGCGTTGTGCCCACCGTGTCTGCTAAGGCAGGTCCGTGTCGCAGCCAGTTGCGCGGTGTCCAAGTTTCTGGCCACGCTTGGGGATAAGGCCAGCGGCGCGTCAGCGACCAGATCAACAATCCGAGCAGACTGGCCCCCGAAAATCCTAACAACAGCCAACTTGCCAGTCGTCCGGAAGCCTTTGCCAAAAGAGCCGACTGGCGTTGACCGTTCGTCATCCAACCCCGCAAATACTGGAAAGCCACGCGCTCCAGCAGCCACGCTCCGGCCAGAGCGGCAAGCGTGAGGCAGAGCAGCAGCGCCGCCCCTACCGCTGCAAGAAATCGGAGTTGAAGGTCGGGATCGTCGGCCCAGCGCAGAATCAGCACGGCCAGCGGAGGCGGAGTGCTTGGGCCGAGAATCAGGCTGACGTCCACCACCGAAAGCGAGAAAGCCAGCACCGCAAACACGGGCAGGCGTAGCAACGGATAAAGCTGGGGTAGCACCAGCCGCAACCACGCCGACACCGCAGTGTAGCCCAACGCCTGTCCGGACTGCACCAGCGCCGCAGCCCGCACCTGCGGCAGGGCTGCGAGCATCATCAACAGCAGGTACGGGGTTTCCTTGAGAACCAAGCCGAGGATCAGTGCCAGTCCCCACGGATCCTGCACCGTCACAAACTCCGGAGGCAGATGCCAGCCGGTGAGTCCGGGTGAGAGCAGGCGTACCAGCCAGCCACTCGGTGCGATCAGAAAGGCCAACCCCAGCGCGACTGCCGCGTGTGGCACGGCCAAGAGCGGCACGAACGTGTGTTCGAGCTTCCGAAACCAGTGAGTCTGATGCCCCGCGACGACCAGCAACAGGGCCAGCACGAGCGAAATCGCGGTCGACACCAGCCCCGTCCAGAGCGTCAGCCCGACCGCCCACGGAACCGCCGGATGCGCGAACAAGCTCCGGAAGTGGCCGAGGTGAAAATGATTTTCACCCAACTCCGGAAAGTAGCCAAACGCCGGAAGCCCCACCCCTAGCAACCCTCCCAGCACGGGTAGCCCCAACAGCAACCACGTCAGTCCCGGAAAGAGTGACAACAGGCGCAGGTACGAAGAATTCCGCCTTGTTGCTTGAAAACGGGTTGCGGTCAGCATGCCTCTTGACTTACGGGTGCTATCGTCGATAAATACTTAACTTAACACAGGGAACCACGGATGATTTTATCCTTTCGCTGCAAGGAAACGGAAAAAGTCTGGCATCGCAGGTTCTCCAAGAAATTCCCGGCGGATCTTCAGGTTCGCGCCCGTCGAAAGCTGATTGCGCTCCACATCGCCGCTTCCCTCAACGATCTGCGGTAACTTCCTTCCAATCATCTGGAGGCTCTCAAGAAAGATCGACAAGGACAGTGGAGCATTCGGATTAACAAGCAGTGGGGTGCCTGTTTTGTTTGGGCAGAAGGGAATGCCCACGATGTGGAAATCGTTGACTACCATTGAGGAAATCATTATGAAAGACAAATTGATTCCTTTGGAGCATCCGGGGACGTTTCTGAAGGAAGAATTCATGGACCCCCTTGGAGTCCGTGCCCACCGACTGGCCAAGGACACTGGAATCCAGCCGATGGCCATCAGCGAAATCCTCCGGGGAAAACGCCGCATCACCCCACGAACGGGATTGCGACTCGCCAAGTTCTTCGGGGTTTCCGAAGGCTACTTCGTCCACCTTCAGGTTCAGTACGAGATGGACTTGGTGAAGGAATCGGAAGGAAACGAAATTGACCAGATCTGTGCCGTCGCATGACCGGACCCGCTAACGCTTGGGCATGGGCTACTGTCCATAACGCCGTAGCCATTCGGCATCGATGCGGTTCTTCCAATCCGGATGCGGGTTGGGTTGGGTTGGCCCAAGCTGGTCCGGGGGCAGGGTGGCGATGCCTCGTGGCAGTTCGTCAAAACGGCGGCGGTCTGCGGCAGTCATGCGGGTGAGATCGAGAACCGTGCCATCGCCCCAGAGGTCTGGGTGCTGCTTGCGAGCCTGTGCTTCCGGAGACATCAGAAAATTGGCGACCACCAGTGCGCCTGCCGTGCTGGACGAGTTGAACGGAATCGCCACAAAGTGGGTGTTGCCGATGGTGCCTGTCTTCAGGACGAAGGTGCGGGCCGTTTCCGGCAGTGATCCGCTGGCGATGGCGGCAGAGGTGTCGGCGGGATTGAAGGAGAGGCTGACATCTACTTCGCCGTCGTCAAGCATCTGTCGCTGCTGGGCGATGTTGCTGGGGAAGTCTTGCCCCTTGCGCCAGAGCTGGGGATGCAACTCGTCGAGGTAGTTCCAGAGCGGTGCGGTGATCTTCCGGAACTGCTTGTCGTCACTCACCGCAGCTCGCAGCACTTTGGAGTCTGGAGTCAGTTCCATCAATGCCTGCAGCAAGAAAGTCGAGCCGAGGAAATCCGAAACCTGCGGATAGGTGAAGCGTCCCGGATGTGCTTTCGCCCATGCGAGCAGTCCGAGGATCGAGTCCGGTGTGTCTGCAACCCGTGCCGAATCGTAGGCGAAGTTGAACTTGGCCATGCCCCACGGTGCTTCGAGTCCGTCGGTGGGAACATGAAAGTCCAGCACCGTTGTGGGTTTGCCCTCTGTGTCAACGAGTGCAAAGTTCGGCAGTCGTTCGACGAACGGTCCGAAGAGCAGTCCATTCTGCTTCATCGCCGCAAAGTTCTCGCCATTGATCCAGATCAAATCCACCGATCCTCCGGAACTGCGCCTCGCCGTTTTCTCGGCAAGCACGCGGGAGACGGCGTCGGCAGTGCTGGCGAGCTTGACGTGCCGCAGTTCCACCCCGTGTTCCTTCCGGACACGCTTTCCAACCCAGGACAGGTAGGCGTTGATTTCCTCTGAGCCGCCCCAGGCGTTGAAGTACACCGTCTGTTCCCGCGCCTCCCGGAGGACTTCCGCCCAGCTTTCCGCGAACGCGGGAGCAGCGGGAGTCATTGAAAATCCGACCAATGTGAGGGCAATGAAAAGTTTGCGAAACATGGCTAGGTTTGGGGAATGGGGTTGAGGAGTACGGTTTTTCTAGGTTTCCAAACCGGCATGCCGCAAGGCGGTTTTGATGCACTCCTGTGCGGCCTCCGGAAGGTGTTCCTCGGGCAGTTCCGGGTCCGGTATTCCGAGCAGGGTGTCACGCAGGGCGCGGAGATGCTGGGCGACTGCCGAGCATTTTTTGCACATCGAGAGATGAAACCGCACCAGCAACCGCCGCGTCCACGGCAACTCCTGATCGAGTCCGGCGGAAATCAGTTCCCTTGCTTCCTCACAACTCATCATCCAGCGCATCACGCTTCTCGTCTCAAAGTTTCAGGGACTCAATACCGTGTTGCAGGAAGCACTCGCGGAGTTGCTTGCGCGCCCGGTGCATGATCACGTTGAAGTTCGAGACACTGAGGCCCAACTGCTCGCAGATTGTAGTGGTCGTCTCGCCCTCCTGATCGCGCATCACGAACACCTGTCGGAAGGTTTCGGGCAGTGCCCGGATGCAACGTTGCAAAACCTCTCGCAGTTCTGCATTGCCCCGCACCTGCTCCGGACGAAGCCTCACAGACTGCGCGTCCCGCACCAAGCCCTCCGGTTCCGGGTTTGCCGCAAATCGGGCAGCCGTGCCCGGTAGTGATCCATCACCTTGTGCTTGAGAATGCCCAGTAGCCAACTCTTTGGAGAGGAATCCCCTCGGAAGTTCTTGCGTCCGCGCAACGCCGCAAGGTAGGTCGCCTGCACCAAGTCCGCCGCCACGTTCGGGTCATCGACGCGGTAACGGGCGTAGCGAAAGAGGGCGTCCCCATGCTCCCCCACCCACTGTTCCAGCTCGCTGACCGCATCCGGCATGAAATTCCCGCAAAAAAGTTCGGGTTCCATGCTACGGATTCTTTCTCAAGATGCAACGCCGATTGAGTCCTCACTCCGTCCGGAACACCACCGTGTCCGGATGAAACGCATACCACGCGAACCAGAAGGCGTTGATCGCTGGAAGCGGCTGACCATTGCGGAGATGGACATTTCCACTCCGCGAATCCGCATCAAAATTCAGCACAATCTCGGTTTCGCCAATCTGATCGTGGAGCGGCGAATTCACCTTGGCAAGTTCCGCAAAAGGATACGCTTTGAAGATCCCCGCAACCTCCACGCCCAGCACCCGCTCCTTGGGGTGGAAAGCTTTGCTGCGAAAGGAGATCTGAAAAATGATCGTGCCATTCTCGTCATAGTTGCCGTAGGGCGAGCGTGTGTAATCACGCCGGAATCCGGTTTCGCTGGACAGCACCAAGCTTTCCGAATGCTGCGCCCGCCACTTCGCCCAGGTCGTGTAGGTCACGGGCAGCGCCTCCAGCCGTTTGCCCTTGCGTGGCCCACTCACCGCCTGTCCGAGCATCTGCGACCAGAGCGATTCGGTCTCACGGTCATACATCAGCAGGTCGCTGTTGTAGAGCAATCCGGAAACCCCGAAGGTTCCGGGCTTTCCCTGAAAGTCGCGCCGAAACGCCGTGCCCGAACCGCAGAGCGGGCAGTAGCTGACTGTCACCGGAACGCCGCCCACGGTGTCGTTGACAATCTCATGCCAATTGAGAATGAAAATCGGATATGCCTTTGCCTCCCCGGCGATCTCCAGTCCGAGGATGGCATGTTCCGGACGGACAAGTTCGGTCTCCGCCGCCGTGACAAACTGCGGCTTATCGAGCGGGGGAATACCGTCTCGCGGTGGTCCTCCGGAAAGGATTTCCGCGACTGGAATCAACGGATCGGTGATCTGGAAACCGTTGCGAATCACTGTTTCTGCGCGAGCTAATTCCCAACCAGCGATCACGAGCAGCCCCGCCAGCAGCAGCCAGCGGGAACCCCGGAAGCGGTGGCAACTCCCGCTGGGGCAATGCGGCCTCATGCCGAACCCTCGAATGCCCCCGGCTCTCCAAGAGCTGGCTCTGGAATGAGTCCCAGTTCGGGGATGCCGTACTCCAGCACCTCCGTTTCGCGGAGTTCCTGTTTGAGCAGCAGTTCCTGTCCCGGATTGGGGGGCAGCACTTGAATTTCACCCCCTTTGGCGAGAAAGCGACCCAGCGCCTGCTCAATCTCATCATGGGTGACGGCTTGGAATGATGATGTCATGGCCCCTCCGTGCTAAGGCGTTGTCTGATGCCTTATGGTCGGTGTCGGGTGGATTTTCTTACAGGTACAGAAGTTTAGAATTCGATTCCCTAGCCGATTTCGTTCCTCCTGAGCTTGTCGAGCCTGTCCTGAGCCGAGTCGAAGGAGACTCAGCCCGAACGGAAAACGAAACTTACCACCCCTGTTTTCACAAAGGTCTAGTGAAGGGGAGAGAGTTGGGTGAAGAAAGATTTGGCGGGCCGCTCCTGTCAGGAGGAGGACTCCAGCACACGACCCAAATGTCCTCCTACCGAATCAAGGCGCTGCTGGGCTTCCCTGCACGATCTCCAAGCTGAACATACGGTGCAGGCGCTGGTTGCATCCGCCCTCTCGCAACTCATGACCCGTGCCGCTGACCATCGGCAGAGTGGGCAGCTCGATCGTGCCGCATCCGACTACCGGTTTGCTGAAAGCTGGGGAGCAGACCCAAGGGAAATCCGGCAGGTCATGCTTGGGCTCAAGGCCGGGAGAGTCCGGCAACTGATTGCTTCCGGAAACTTCGGGCAGGCCGAGGAAGCCCTGCTGGACTGGGAACTCTCGGAGCAGGACACCTCTCCCATTCCAAGACTCTACGACGATCTCAAGCAGGCGAGACTTAAAAAGCAGTGGGAGCCTGAGCGTCAGAAAATTCTCACCCTGATCGGGAACAAGGATTTCTCTCAGGCAAGGCGCGCCATCCAGC
>LWDU01039607.1_pt2 | contig 17121 bp, 10 predicted proteins | sample 727161 | NCBI WGS metagenome assembly LWDU01 (sample SAMN04566230, study PRJNA314399) | hydrothermal vent metagenome | isolation source: deep sea hydrothermal plume seawater | place: Mexico: Gulf of California, Guaymas Basin | collected 2004-07-11
GGCCCGGATATCATCAACTTGCAGGATGCCCACGAGCGCATGGGCCTAATGTATCTACAGGACCCTGGACGCTTCGTGGATTTTATTACACCGACAGTGCAGCAATTCCCCGCGAGCATCCCACTCGAAGTCTTTAATCTAGTCTATATTTCTGTCAATCCGGAGACGCCAGGACAGCGCGAAGCGCTAGACCGTCTGAACGCCATCGGAATTCATCTCGAAGTCGCCCAATGGATCGGCAAAGCCTACAACAATCTGGGTATGGGCCTCTATGACAACGGCGAGACGACGCGCGCCATAGCAGCCTACCAACACTCGTTGCGCTTTCTGCCCAACAGGGCAACTACGCTGATGCAACTGGCCCAGGCCCTGCAAAAACAGGGCAACCAGCCCGCATCCACTGCCGCCATGCTACGAGCCGCGCAAATAGCGCCGCACGATCAGTCGACGCTTTACAACGCGACCGTCGCGCTATTTATACAGGGCAAAACAGCGCGTGCCGTCGAGTATTGCCTAGCTGCGCTAGAACTACAACCCCACCCCAAACTCTATTCGCTTTTGGGCACCTGCTACCGACAGTTGGGGGAGCAAGAACAAGCCATAACCGCCTACCGGCAGAGCATCGCCCTCGCACCAAAAAATTTCATAGCTTACGCGCACTTAGCCAATATCTTTGAAAGACCACAAGCCATAAAAACCCTCGAACAGGCCCTTGCCGCCGGCATTGAACACGCCGAAATCTACAAGCGCCTTGGCCGCCTTTATTTTGAACAGGGCGAAGCGATTCGCGCCGCCGAACTCCATCGCCGCGCTATCGCCATCGCCCCCAACGATGTCCAGACCCATACCAACCTTGGCACTATACTGAAGACACTGGGCCAATGGCAAGAAGCCCATCGCGCCTACGAACAGGCCAACACGCTCGAACCCCATAATCCCGCACACCTCCTGGAAATGGCCGAGCTCACCCATATACTGGGCAAAGAAAGTGTGCCGACCGTACGAGACTCCATCGAAACACACTAGCCTCAGGGCACAAAAAAAGGGGACCTTTTACAAGGTCCCCTTTTTTTATGTGCAAATCGTCGTTCAAGGCAAATGCGTGCCGCCCATCAAATAGCGGTCGACCTCGCGCGCGGCGCCACGCCCCTCATTGATCGCCCAGACCACCAAACTTTGGCCGCGCCGCATATCGCCGGCGGCGAAAATGCCCTCAACGCTCGTCGCAAATTTCTCATGCTCGGCCTTGGCGTTGGAGCGCTCGTCGCGTTCAACACCAAGCTGGTCGATGGCCGCGTCTTCGGGGCCGCGAAAGCCCATCGCCAACAGGACCAGATCTGCCGGCCATATTTTTTCACTGCCTTCGATCGGTTTTGGCACGAAACGGCCGTTCTCGTCCTTGTCCCATTCGATATTGACCGTATGCAATTCCTTGACATTGCCCTCATCGTCGGCGACAAATTTCTGGGTCATAATCAAATAAGTGCGCGGGTCGTCGCCAAAACGAGCTTTGGCCTCTTCCTGGCCGTAGTCGAGCTTATAAACATTGGGCCATTGCGGCCAGGGATTGTTGTCGGCGCGCTCTTCCGGCGGCCGCGGCATAATCTCGAACTGGGCCAGCGTCTTGCAGCCATGGCGTAACGAAGTACCACAACAGTCGGTTCCGGTGTCGCCACCGCCAATGACGATAACGTGCTTGTCCTTGGCCGAAATATAGTTGCCGTCCTCGTGCTCGGAATCAAGCAGGCTCTTGGTATTGGCGCGCAGGAAATCCATCGCGAAATGAATGCCCGTAAACTCGCGCCCCTCGATCGGCAGGTCATTGGCTTTGGTCGCGCCGCCGCAGAGCACCACCGCGTCGTTTTCTTCGGACAATTGCGTCGCGGGCATATCAACGCCGATCTCAGTGCTAGTGACGAACTTGACGCCCTCAGCCGCCATCAAATCGACACGACGCTGCACCACGGCCTCTTTCTCGAGCTTCATATTCGGAATTCCGTACATCAGCAAACCACCGATGCGGTCGGCCCGCTCGTAGACGGTTACCTGATGACCGGCGCGGTTGAGCTGCGCGGCGCAGGCCAGACCCGACGGCCCCGAACCAACGATCGCGACGCTTTTACCTGTGCGCTTCGCAGGCGGCTCGGGCACGATCCAGCCCTCGGCAAAACCCTTGTCGACGATGGCGCACTCGACATTCTTGATCGTCACCGGCAAAGCATTGATACCCACTACGCAAGCGCCCTCGCAGGGTGCGGGGCAGACGCGGCCAGTAAATTCCGGGAAGNNAGGTCGTTCCACTCGGGGATTAGATTATTGACCGGGCAGCCCGACCCCTTGTCGCCGTCGCTGACCACATCGCCGAGGTGGCAAAAGGGAATGCCGCAGTCCATGCAGCGCGAACCCTGCTCGCGCAGCGCCTCTTCCGGCATATGCTCGTGAAACTCGTCCCAGTCCTTAACCCGTTCTATCGGGTCGCGATCCTTCGGTAAAACGCGTTCATACTCGATAAATCCAGTAGGTTTACCCATCAGTCACCTTCCTCTTCAGTCGCTTATCTAGGACGCTTCGGCCATCGCCTCGTGGAAGGCGAACAATTCCGCCTCGTCGCCCGTCAGCCCGCTCTCCTCTGCCCGCTTAAAGGCGTTGAGCATCTTGCGGTAGTCACGCGGCATGACTTTAACAAAGTTCGGCAACATCGCGTCCCATGCATCCAATATTTGTTGTCCGCGCACACTCTTCGTGTGTTGTATATGGCGTTCGATCAGGGCTTTTAACTCGGCGATATCCTCAGCATCCTCTACCGGGCCCATGTCAGCCAACTCGTCGTTGAAATGCACCGCGAAATCGCCGACTTCGTCGAGCACATAGGCGATACCGCCCGACATCCCGGCGCCGAAATTGCGCCCGGTCTTACCGAGCACCACCACCCGACCGCCGGTCATATATTCGCAGGCGTGGTCGCCGACGCCTTCAACCACCGCCTCGACTCCGCTATTGCGCACACAGAAGCGTTCACCTGCCGTGCCATGGATATAGGCCTCGCCCGCGGTCGCGCCATAAAAGGCGACATTGCCGACGATAACATTCTCCCACGGCACAAAGGTTGAGTTGGCCGGCGGATAGAGCACCAGTTTCGCGCCCGACAGCCCCTTGCCGAAATAGTCATTGGCGTCGCCCTCGACCTCCAGCGTCATCCCCTTGGGGGTGAATGCGGCAAAGCTTTGACCGGCGGCTCCCTGAAACTTGAAACGGATCGTATTCTCGGGCAGGCCCTCAGGGCCATAGCGCCGCGTAACCTCCGAACCGAGAATGGTCCCGGTAACGCGGTTGACATTCTTGATCGGTAACGTCGCCTCAACCGCCTCGCCGCGTTCGAGCGCCGGTTTGGCCAGTTCGAGCAGTGTAGTATTGTCGAGCGCCTTATCGAGCCCGTGGTCCTGCGGAATCTGGCAATAGCGGCCGACCTCGTCGCCGACATCCGGCCGGTGCAGAATCGGTGTCAGGTCGATACCCGCCGCCTTCCATTGCTTGATGGCCTTCTTCGGTTCGAGACGGTCGGTGCGGCCAACCATCTCATCGATGGTGCGGAAGCCCAGCTCGGCCATAATCTCGCGCATATCCTCGGCGATAAAGCGCAGGAAATTAACCACATGGTCGGGGTCGCCGGTAAATTTCTCACGCAGCTTCGGGTTTTGCGTCGCCACACCCACGGGGCAGGTGTCGAGATGGCAGACCCGCATCATAATGCAACCCATCGTCACCAGCGCGCTGGTCGCAAAACCGAATTCCTCGGCCCCCAAGAGCGCGGCGATAATCACGTCGCGGCCAGTCTTGAGCTGGCCATCGGTCTCGACGACGATGCGACTGCGCAGGTCATTGAGCACCAGCGTCTGGTGCGTCTCGGCCAATCCCAGCTCCCACGGCAGACCAGCGTGTTTTATACTGGTCTGCGGCGAGGCGCCAGTGCCACCATCATGGCCCGAAATCAGCACCACGTCGGCATGGCCCTTGGCCACTCCGGCGGCGACAGTGCCTACGCCGAACTCGGAAACTAGCTTGACGTTTATGCGCGCATTGACGTTCGCATTCTTCAGATCGTGCACCAACTGCGCCAGATCTTCGATAGAATAGATGTCGTGGTGCGGCGGCGGCGAAATCAGTTCGACTCCCGGCGTCGAATGGCGGACCTTCGCGATCCAGGGATATACTTTCGGACCCGGCAACTCGCCACCCTCACCCGGCTTCGCGCCCTGGGCCATCTTGATCTGCAATTCCTGGGCCTGGGTCAGATAGTAGCTCGTTACGCCAAAACGTCCCGAAGCCACCTGCTTGATCGCGCTATTCTTCGAGTCGCCATTGGGTTCGAGCACGTAGCGGGCCGGATCTTCGCCGCCCTCGCCGGTATTGCTACGGCCGCCGAGACGGTTCATCGCGATGGCCAAACCCTCGTGCGCCTCCTGGCTGATCGAGCCGTAGGACATCGCTCCGCTTTTGAAGCGCCGGGTGATCGCCTCGATCGACTCGACCTCTTCGATTGGGATCGATTTAGAATCGCCTTTAAACTCCAACAAGCTGCGCAAGGTCGCCAGACGCTCGGACTGATCATTGATCTCATTGGCGTACTGCTTATAAATCTTGTAGCTGTCTTCGCGCGCCGCCCGCTGGAGCAAGTGAATCGTCTTCGGGTTGAAGAGGTGCTTTTCGCCGTCTTGGCGCCACTGATAATGGCCACCGACGTCAAGCGTTTGGACCTGGGTCGAAATCGCCGGGAAAGCCGCCTCATGGCGGGCCAACGACTCGCGCGCGACATCTTCGATACTCATACCCTGAACCTGGGTCGTGGTCCAGGTGAAGTAGCGGTCTACCACCTCTTGGTTGAGTCCGACGGCCTCGAAAATCTGCGCTCCACGATAACTCTTGATGGTCGAGATACCCATCTTGGCCATCACCTTAATGATGCCCTTGATGGCACCGTAGATATAGCGCTCCTCGGCCTCTTCGTAGCTATAGCCTTCGAGCATATTCTCACGGATCATGTCGTTGATCCCCTCGAAGGCCATATAGGGATTGATCGCCTGGGCACCATAGCCGAGCAACAGGCAGAAGTGATGCACCTCGCGCGGCTCACCCGATTCGAGCGCCAACCCGATATGGGTGCGGGTCTCCAAACGCACCAAATGGTGATGCACCCCAGCCACCGCCATCAGCGCCGGTATCGGCACATTGTCGGCATCCACGCCGCGGTCGGAAAGAATAATCATATTGTGGTCTTCAGCGACGGCCACGTCGACCTTGTCGAAGAGATCTTCCATCGCCTTCTCAAGCCCCGCCTCGCCGTCAGCGCGATTGAACAAGATCGGAATCGTCACCGCCTTATGGCCGAAGAGATCGACCTCGCGCAATTTCTCCAACTCGGCGTTTTTGAGAATCGGCCGCTGTAGGGTGATCTGACGACAACTCTCCGGCTCGGGCTCTAATAAGTTGCGCTCGGGGCCAATCTTCGTTTCTGCAGAAGTGATCAACTCCTCGCGCAAGGGATCGAGTGGCGGGTTGGTGACTTGCGCGAAGTGCTGCTTGAAATAGCTGTATAAGAGCTGCGTGCGCTCAGAAAGCACCGCCAGCGCCGCGTCGTTGCCCATCGAGCCATTCGGATCCCTCTGCACTTCGATCATCGGCTTGAGGAAAACCCGCAAATCCTCAAAGGTATATCCAAAGGCCTGCTGCCACTTCAGCACTTCCTCATGCGTCTCTATCAGCGGCGCGCCCGTCGTCTCGGGCAGATCCTCCAATGCAACGACATTGGCATCGAGCCATTCGCGATAAGGATGCTCAATGGCGACCTGGTGCTTGATCTCCTCGTCGCTGATGATCCGGCCAGCGGCCGTATCGATCAGCAACGTACGCCCTGGCTGCAAACGCCCCTTGCTGACCACGTCTTCCGGCGAAATCGCCAGCACGCCGGTCTCCGAGGAGAGCACCATCGTGTCGTCGTTGGTGATATAATATCGCGAGGGCCGGAAACCATTGCGGTCGAGCGTGCCGCCGACGATCGTGCCATCAGTGAAAGCGATCGAAGCCGGGCCGTCCCATGGCTCCATCAAGCAGCTGTGATACTCATAAAAAGCACGCTTCTCGTCGCTCATCGTCTCGTGCTTTTCCCACGGCTCGGGGATCATCATCATCGCCGCGTGCGCCAACGAGCGCCCACCCAGATGCAGCAATTCGAGCGCGTTGTCGAATTTGGCCGAGTCGGAGCCATCCTCGTGTATGATCGGGTAGAGCTTGTCGATATCGTCGCCAAAGAGCTCCGAGGCTAACATCCCTTCGCGCGCATGCATCCAGTTGCCGTTACCACGCACGGTGTTGATCTCGCCATTGTGGATCATATAGCGGTAAGGGTGCGCCCGCTCCCAACTGGGAAAGGTATTAGTGCTGAAACGCGAATGCACCAGCGCAATCGCCGACTCGAAACGCTCGTCTACCATATCGGGGAAATAATCCTCGACCTGGTCGGGGATTAGCATGCCCTTGTAAACTATGGTCCGCGACGAGAGACTCGCCGGGTAGAAGAAGTCGCCGTTGGCCAGTTCGTCGTTATAGCGAATATCGTTCTCGGAGCGCTTGCAGATGACGTAGAGTTTACGCTCAAAGGCCAATTCGTCGTCGCCGTGCACTTCGCCGCGACCGATAAAGGCCTGGCGCTGAGCCGGCTCGCGCGCTTTCGCGGTATTGCCGATGGCGGCGTTGTTGGTCGGCACGTCGCGCCAACCCAAGAAGCGCTGGCCCTCTTCTTCAACGATACGGACGAAAATCTCCTCGCAAGCCGCACGCTCGGCAGCGTCGGGCGGCAGAAAGAGCATACCGACCCCGTACTCACCCGGTTCGGGCAGGTCGAAATCGCAAACGCCGGCAAAAAACTTGTGCGGCAATTGCAATAAGATGCCCGCGCCATCGCCGGTGTTGACCTCGCAACCGCAAGCGCCGCGATGCTCGATATGCTTGAGTACCTCTATCGCTTGATGCACTAATTTGTGCGATTTGCGGCCCTTGATATTGACGACGAAGCCAATACCGCAGGCGTCGCTTTCATAGGCCGGGTCGTAGAGCCCTTGTTTTTTCGGATATCCGGGGATATGTGCCATTTTAACCTTCCCTTGCTCGGGGGCCTGTCCGGTAAACGATAGAGCATACGATACACATAGGTTGCGCCCGCATAGGGGCGACCTCGTGTTTGTCTCGCTCAAAAATTGTCGTCGTTTGCTAAAAAGATCCGTGCTCGCATAGATACGCAGGGGATGCGAACAGGCAAGTGGACAGGACCGTCATCTCGGTCTATTCATCTAATATTTATTGTTTAAGAGAGGTTAATATACGAAATAGATCTGCATTGTCAAACATTATTGTGCCACTTTTTATAACTTTCCTGTGACATACCTTGCGAGAAATATAGTATGTGGCCTAAATTACACTATTACATATTTATAAAAGGATAATTTAGGCCATGAAGCATCTCGATGATCAAGAGCAGCGCATCATTCGCGCCCTAATCCGCAATCCCCGGTCTTCAGACAATCGCATCAGCACACTGACCGGCGTCCCGGTGCGCACCGTCAGCCGCAAACGCGTCCGCCTCGAGCAAGAAGGTATCCTCTCCTACTACGCTTCCGTGGATATGCAAGCGAAAGGCACAGGCCGCTTTTCGACGCAGCATATGCTAACGATCAAGTTTAAATTGGGCATCACCCACAGCCAGATCGTGCAGGAGATTCGCCACGAACCGAATGTCGCCGATGTCTTTAGCGAACTGATCCGCGACAGTTATATCGCCGAGATCGAGGGGCATATCGCGCTGGTGATGGTGGTCGAAGGCGAGTCCGACAGCGACGTCGCCGAAAACGTTCAGGGTAAGATCATTCCCTCTCTGCAGAAAAACCACGGAGAAGACTCGATCCTGGAATTGAAGACCATTCGACTCTTAGACCCGATCCGCAGGTTGCACAATTATCTGCCGATGGTCAACATGAAGGAGGGCTTCGTCGTCGAGAATTGGCCGGACGACGCGATTTTTGTGGAGTAGGCACGAGACGGGAGACGGATAGCGGTGAGCCCGGCACTATTTATCTAATACAGAGTATCGCTAATCTCCACTGGTGGAGTTTTGGATATAACTCTCTACTTCCTAGCGAGAATCGCAACATTACCGTAGGGTTGGTTCAGAGCATCGCTACGCGCTACGCGCCTTGCGGGAGCTCGCCCCGCTATCCTGCAGAGCTCCGAGGAGGAGCTTCAACGCCCGAAATCCACAGCCTCGTAGTCCCCAACCGCGCCGTCGACATTCGGGCCAACCGACATCACATCATCTTCGTCCCGGTGAATGACCCGCGCTAGACCACCGATATATTGCCCCGCAGCGAGGACGGGCGTAATACGCGCGCCCACTACGTGTTCGGCAGGGCCTAATTATCTTCCGCTATTTTCGAACGACGGCGCAACACCTATTGCCCCACCTCCGGTGTGATACGCAATTTGATCACCGCGTGCTGCTCCAGAAACATCGCGTGCACCTCGCCCTGCGCCGACTGCTCTATCCGGCTCTCGGCCTCAAAGGTGATCCACGCCTCGAAGACCGAGTCCGCCTGGTCGGCGACCCCGTCTTCCGCGACGCCGTCAAATTCCACGTAGAGCGACGAGGGCGAGATCTCACCATTGTTGGCGACCAGTTCCAGTTCGGTCTCCCACGCCTCAACCAAAGGGCCGACCAGACTCTCGACGCGCACCTTGACCGGCAGCGAAAAACCCGGCCGCACCCAATCGTCGGTCGCCTCCAGGCTCAGCTTGAACCGGCCGTCCGCGGTCGTCGCGCCGATCAACCTCTTCGGCTCCTCGGCACAGCCCGCGCAAAACAGCGCGGCGCACAATAACACCAGCGACTTCATTGCCCACCTCCTAAGCTTTGCTCCACCTGGTGTACCGCCCTGTTGAAGATCCGCTCGGAAACCAAGTAGGGGAACTTCGACTCGTAAAAAAGTTTGGCCACCTCGCGGTCGATCGGATGGTAACGGTTACGCATATCCTCACGGGTCGGGAAGAGGATCTGCACCCCCGGACGGAAACCCTGCATCGTCTGGGCCATATTCTGGTTGAGCTTGAGCACCCGCTTGAGGATCAGCACCTGGCGCAACCGTTCGATATCGCTCTCGTCGGTCAATACGATCGACCACTGCTTCGACACCGCGTTGTCATCGTAGACGTTCATCTTCCACAATAGCTCGTCCTGCTCGCCCACTGGTAGGATTGTATCACTGACGGTAGCAATCGGCATCCCGAAGGCGTGGCCCGGCACCGGCGTGGGCTGTGCCTCGAAACTCAAGATCACCGCGCTCTCGGGTGAAGCCAAGACCTTGGGCAGGAGGTCGACGAGCGTCAGATCGTCACTGAAACGCCGTACGCTCTTTTCGTCGAGCGGCGGAGAAAAGAAAAAGACCTGGTTGAGGTTCACCTCCTCGGCGAAGTCGAGATTGCCAACGATTTCGTAGAGCATCCGCCGTACCAGCACGCCCTCGCCCGGCACCCGCCCCTGCAACAGGCTGTGGAAAGGCTCCTTACGCTGCAACATCACATTCTCGCTCGCACTCTGCTTGACCTGTCGTTGCAACTCGGTGAACACCGGACTCTCCTGGACGAATTTCAAGTCCCATACGTCGTCGTCGCGCACCCGGTAGGCGTTGCGAAAAAGCTGCGTGTTGAAGCGGTCGAAGAGGTCCGAATCCTTCGGGATCAGATAGCTGAAACTGTGTTCCTCCAGCGGCACGATATGCGGAGTGATCACCACGATCACCTCACGCTGTTCGGTCTCCAGCCGCTCGCGCGAGAACAGGCGCCCGATAAGGGGTAACCCGCCCAATAGCGGTACCTCGGTGCGCGACCCCTGTTGTTCGGTCGACAACAGGCCGCCGATAATAAAAGGCGTGCCGTCGGCGACCCGCACATAGGTCTCGACCAGACGATTATCGATAATCGGCGAAAACTCGATACCCGAAGTGCCTTGCTCAAGGCGCGCCGCCGACTCCACTGAGATCGAGGAGATGATCGTCTCGATCTGCATCGTCACCTCGGTGCCTTCGCGATTGATGCGGGGCCGCAAGTTGAGCACAATGCCGACCGGAAAATACTCGATGCCCTTGCTGACCGAAGAAGTTGTCGCCGTCGTTTTCGCAACGGGAATCTGCCGGCCCACCTGAATCCGCGCCTGGCGGTCGTTGAGGACCAGCACCGAAGGACTCGACAGCACCTCGGCGTCACCGGCCTCCTTCAGCGCTTCGAGCCTGCCACGGAAGTCAATGAAATCGCTAAAGCCGTCGCGCGAAAATAAAAATTTCGTCAGGCTATTGCCCGATTCAGTGGCCTCGAAGGACAATTTGGCATTTTCCTGCTGACCGCTAAACTCAATGCCGACATCGTTCAACTGGCTGGTATTGACCTCGATGACCAGGGCCTCGATCACGATCTGCTGCGCCGGCAGATCGATCTGGGCGCGCAAGAGATTGACCAGGCGTTCAAGCGGCTCGGGGTCGTTGAGATCGTAGACGAAGAGCAGACGCTCCTGCGGCGAGCCGGTGGTCGTATGGTGCAAGTGTGAACCGCCCAATTGCGGCGCGCCTTGGCTCTTTTTGCTCGTGCTCGCCTTGCCCTTGTTAACCATATCGACTTCGAGCAGGCTGGTCTTAGAGGCGTTGGAAACCTTGACCACCCACGGCAACTTGGGCTTCTTGCCCTGCACGACATCAAAAATCGACTCGTAACTGGCCACCTTGCTCGACTTCTTCTCGAACTCGACGGTGTGATATCCCAACGCCTTGAGCAGCCCCAACGCGCGGTCGGCTTCGATATGCCCTAGGCGGAACATTTCATAGGCTAGGTCGGGTTCACCTCCCTTGCGACTCTTGCTTTTTTTGGCCAGGGTCTTGAACTCAGAATGGATCTTCCGCAGATCCGCACCGGTGTCACCGACCAGTATGAAGTCGTATCCACCGACGACTCCAGAGGCGATACCGATCTCGACAACGCGTTCCCCGTTAGAATAAACCCGATTTTCCACCACACCGGCCCGATCACCCAACTCACCGTAATCGCCTGCGAGCCGATAGCCCATAGGCAACAGAACGCGCAAATCGGCCGCATCCAACAATTGCCGCGTCTTGGCCAGCGAGCCGGTGGGGGATTCGACGAAATGCACTTCCTGTGACCAGCCCGCCGCAGGGATCGCCAGTAAAACGACCACAACGCAGACCAGTAATTTATATATGTGTATTGGCTTCATAACCTCCATCATACTGCCACAATTTTAAACTGTCAAGTTAGCAGATAACGCAACAAAAAGGACACGGCACGAATCCAAACCTCCAGCGACGCTTCGCGTGCGCGTCCACCCAACAAGTGCAAGGCCGCATAGGCCATGATGCCGATATAGAAGGAATCTCAATCGGCAAATTACCGAAGATTCGACCTCCAACTCGTCGAAAATCGAGCTGCAAAGTGCCCTCTCCCGGTGTCCAAGTCCCAGCAAAGATCAGTGTGCCCCCGTCAAACTGGTTCAATTCCCCCAGATCCAAACCCTCCAACTCATCCAACGGCAGCAATGCGCTTAAAAAAAGCCCCACCGACGCGATTCTCAAAGCGCCCGTCGCTACGAAAGCTATACGGAAATTCGGCGTCCTGCCCAAAATTTAACCGCCAAGTCCCTACCAGTTTGCGCGCCTTAGAGAAAAGCGGTGTATCGCCAAAATCTCCGATAACCACCGCCGCCCCAGAAAGCGGCAGCAGCGAAATCCGCACTTCCGCGGCCTTATCCGCGCCACGCTCTGCGCCAACTTAGCGGGAATAAGCAACTCGAGATCCACCGAACTTGTGGACAGATTTCTTGTGGGATTAAGATCGGGACTACAAGCGCAGAACAACAAGCCTATAAAGAGCACCAAGCTATTGCGAAGATATGCATTGAGAATTCGCACGATATTCGTCTCCCCCAACCAACAAGGTTTGCCGAACTCGGATGCCAAACAGGGATGGTCCGCGAGAATGAGCGGAAAATAAAACCCTTAGCCCATTGCTTATACCAGCATCAACTATCCTTTACGGCCGTCACCAGATCCAACACCGCTTCCTTCGCGCTACCAAAAAACATCAACGAATTATCCGCCGCAAAAAGCGGATTCGGTATACCAGCAAAACCCGGACTCAGGCTCCGTTTGATCACCACTACCGTCCGCGACTTGTCCACATCGAGAATCGGCATGCCCGCAATCGGCCCCGAATTATCGTCGCGGGCCAGCGGGTTGACCACGTCGTTGGCGCCAATGACCAGCGCCACGTCGGTCTGTTGGAAGGTGGGGTTGATGCGATCCATCTCGACCAGCTTGTCGTAGGAGACCTCGGCCTCGGCCAATAGCACGTTCATATGGCCCGGCATCCGGCCGGCCACCGGGTGGATAGCGTATTCGACCTCGATTCCGCGCTGCTCCAACAGATCCGCCAAGTCGCGCACCGCGTGCTGCGCCTGAGCCACCGCCATCCCGTAGCCGGGCACGATCACCACGCGACGGGCGGTATCAAAGAGCATCGCCACCTCATCGGCCGAAGTCGACTTGATCTTACCTGCATACACCTCGTCGTCACTAGCCCCGGAAGCGGTCGGCGTCGCACCGCTGTCGCCGAAAAACACGTTGCCGAGCGAGCGGTTCATCGCCTTGCACATGATCTGGGTCAGGATCAGCCCTGAAGCGCCGACCAGCGAACCAGCGACAATTAGCACATTGTTGTCGAGCACGAAACCCGTCGCCGCCGCCGCCAACCCCGAGCAAGAGTTGAGGAAGGCGATCACCACCGGCATATCCGCGCCGCCAATGGGCACCACCAGCATCACGCCCAATAGCGAAGCCACGCAGACCATAATCCAGAAGACATCCATCTGCCCGGGTTCGAGCACCAGCCAGCCGCCCAGGCCAATACAGACCAACGTCAGCAAGCCGTTGAAAAATTGCTGGCCGGGAAACTGGATCAGCCGCTTGAGCACTTCCATCAACTTGAAGAAGGCCACCAGGCTGCCCCAGAAGGTCACCGCGCCGATAAGGCCTGAGGCCGCCGTGGAAACCGTGAACTGATGCGAAGGAGCCGGTGCTGCGATCAACGCCGCACCGGCCACTAGCACCGAAGCCACGCCGCCGAAGCCATTGAACATCGCCACTAGCTCGGGCATGGAGGTCATCGGGATCTTCGCCGCGAAAGCCACACCGATCAGCGAGCCTACCACTACACCAAGCAAAATATATTCGAAGGAGAGAATGCGCTGGTCGAGCAAGGTCGCCAGCACCGCCAGCAACATCGCCAACGCGCCCAGCGTATTGCCGCGCACCGCCGTACGCGGATGCGTTAGTCCTTTGAGGCCGAGGATGAAGAGCACTGAGGCGACGAGGTAGGCTAGGTTGATCAGGGTGATGCCCATGTCTTAGTCCCGCCTCTTGAACATGCTCAACATTCGATGGGTCACCATAAAACCGCCCACCGCGTTGATCGTGGCAAATACGAGTGCCGCTAGGCCTAAATAGGTTGCCAGCGTCGGATCCTCGGAGGAACCAGCCGAAAGCAATGCACCGACCAGCGTGACACCGGAAATCGCGTTGGAGCCCGACATCAATGGCGTGTGCAAGGTCGGCGGAATTTTGGTGATAATCTCGAAACCGATGAAGACGGCCAGCACGAAAACCGTTAGCGCGGCGACGAACACTTCCATCAATGGCCTCCTTCGGAGTCGCTTTCGCGGATGCGCGGGTGCACGACCTGGCCATCGCGCATCACCAGCGTCTCACGCGTAATCTCATCTTCCATATCAAATTGCAGCCCCTCCTCACCCAATAAGTGACGAAGGAAAGTAGAAATATTGTGCGAGTACATCTGGCTAGCGTGATTGGGCACGGCCGCTGGCAAGTTCAGCGGCCCCATGATCTGCACGCCGTCTTCGACAACAGTCTCGCCCGGACAGGTCAACTCGCAATTGCCACCGCGCTCCGAAGCCAAGTCAATTATAACCGAGCCCGGATCCATCGCGCGCACGGCGTCAGCAGTGATCAATAGCGGCGATGGCTGGCCAGGGATCGCCGCGGTCGTGACGACCACGTCGTTCTGCCCGGCAACTTTGGCCAGTTCTTCCCGTTGGCGGCGGTAAAACGCCTCATCCTGCGCCTTGGCATAACCGCCGGCGTCCTCGGAGTCCCCCGCGTCGATCTCCAATTCGATAAACTCGGCCCCGAGGCTCTCGATCTGCTCTTTTACCGCCGGCCGAACGTCGTAGGCCTGAACCACTGCGCCCAAACGGCGGGCGGTGGCGATCGCCTGAAGCCCGGCGACGCCGGCGCCGATGATAAGCACCCGGGCCGGAGTCAGCGTGCCGGCGGCCGTCATTAACAACGGAAACATCCGCGGCAGCGCATCGGCCGCCATCAGCACCGCCTTATAACCGGCGATCGTCGCCATCGACGAGAGAATATCCATGCTCTGAGCCCGGGTAATGCGCGGGATCAGTTCCATGGCAAAAAGAGTGGCTCCCGTAGTCGCCAATTCGCGCAGCTGCGGCCCCGCGGTCAAAGGGTCCGAAGCACCTATGATGACCTGACCGGAACGGGCAAGGGCAAGGTCTGCACGCCCGGCTTCGGGGTTCGCCCCGAAGGTGCGCACCTGCAATACAACATCGGCACGGGCGAAGACCTCGTCGCGGTCAGCGGCGATTTGCGCACCGCGCTCGGTATAGTCTGTGTCAGCGAAACCCGCGGCCGTTCCTGCACCGGGTTCCACTATGATTTCGCTATTGAGAGCGACTAGGCCGGACACTGCATCAGGGACGAGGGCAACGCGATCTTCACCAGCAAAGGTTTCGCGCGGAATACCTATGATCATAACTCAACATGGGCTGTAATGGGGTGAATTAGCATAAAGACCTTTATTCAAATATATAGCGAGCCGAGATCGTTGACAATGGCACCGACCATTGCAAAGCCGCAGAAAAACCGGGCCATCTTTTAAATACCTGGGGTTTCTGCCCACTCATATAAACTTCAGTGGTGCGACACGATTTTATCGTGGTGTTTCTTTAATTGCACTTCGACCTTGGCCTCGGCATCGGCAAGCGCTTTGTAGAGGTTGTCCGCCGACGCCGACGCGGTAAAGGTGTGTTGCGGTACTTTAACGATGATCTCGACTTTGTCACCGTGTTTTTCCTTGTCGAGAACGACCTCGCAGGCTAGGATACCGTCGAAATAGTGTTCGAGTTTGCGACAGGATTGCGCGATATGTTCTTTCGTGCCTTCAGTAATCTTGCCGTGGCGCGCGCTGATTCTGGGCTGCATCGCCTGCTCCTTTCACATCGAGAGAATCTTCGATTCGCTAAGTGTGATCTCCTACTCTTAAAACAATACTAGGGCAATGCTAAGGTCAACTGAGGCGAATCCGCCCCCTCCTTGACACGGTAGAGTCTTTGCTCTTTTCTCAACACGGATCTACCGCGAATCCAATGCGAAACCGGAGGCTAATACCAGACACCAGCGAGCGCCAAAGCGACCGTTTCATCACCAAACGAGCCGAGCGCATCCTGCTGCTGCGCTGTAGGATGCAGGGCAACTCCGCGACCCCGGCCACCGTCGTCGTCAAAAGATCAGCTATGACAATCCTTCCCCTTACTACCCGGATAGCCCGACGCTCTCCGAGATCACCCACGGTTTTTTCGCCGACGGGGCAGCGTTAGAACTGTTCTCGCAGATTCCCCACGATCCGCCGATCCTCTCCGCCTTCTACGGCGGGGACTGCGAGGCCGAACTCATCGTCATAGAGGACCTCGGCGAGGACGACAACGACCTCGAGCAAATCCTCGCCGGCAACAAACCCCTAAAGGGCGGCCGAAGCCCTCGTCGCCTATATGCGCGCCCTGGGCCATTTTCACACCCTGAACACATCGGCTGGCAACCGAACCACCGGCGGTTGTTCGAACAACTCGGCCCACTGCCCGAACCGCATACACTCTACGACTACCCGTGGGAACCGGCCCGATTCTACCCTGCCCCCGACACCGAGATCGACGCGGCCATTGTCCGCTATCGCGCGCGTTTCGCACTAAGACTCCCCCACCCGCTAATTTGCCCCCAAGCTTTGCTATTCTTATAATTTGCCCCCAATCTTTGCTATTCTTATAATCTGCCCCAATCTTTGCTATTCATAAAACAGGTAAGGGGCTTCACCCGAGATTAGCCCTGTTTTTGTATCCTCTTAAAATAACGGCAACAAAATTAATGAATCGCAGGACCCTTTCTTATCTCATTGCCGTCATCGGCCTTTGCGCCGGCAGCATTATGCTGCGGGACGGTATACCCCTAGCCCCCCCGCCCATCGGGCATATCGCCTCTGTACTTCTCCTGGGAAGCAGCGCCATAGCGCTCATCGGGCTCTTCCGCCAAGATGCCCTCGCCCGTCACTTGCTGCAACGCAAATACGAGCTGCGCGAGGCTGAAAACACCGTCCGCCAACAGATCGTGCAAATGCGCAGTCCACAGGACCTCAACGACGTACTGCGAGAAATTCGCCGCGTATTGCAGCAACTCGGCATCGAGCACGACTCTGCCTCGATCCAAATCGTCAACGAGGCGGGCACCGATTTCGTATCCATCTATCCCCAACAACAGAATATCGCCTTTGAGCGCCTGATAGACCGCTCTTGGCCCCGGGATTCGAACAACGCGGTGGATTATCCCTGGGTCATCGAGACCTGGAAATCGGGGCAGGCCCTGTATCAACCCGACACCAAGTTGTCTCTCTTGCCCTACAATATCTCGCTGATCGACGTGCCCTTCGAAATCGGTACCCTGGCCATCAACAGCTCGACAATCAACGCCTTCAATAAAGAAGATATCGTCCCATTGCAGCGCATAGCCCACTTACTCAACGATGGCTGCCGCCGGCTGGTAGAAATAGCTTCGCATCAAACCCTGCAGTATCAATCCCAGAACATTTTCGACCAGACCCACTCCCTGGCCTGGGAGGCCTCTGTCTGGAAAATTGAAGAAGACAATTTCGATT
>LWDU01033661.1_pt1 | contig 17119 bp, 14 predicted proteins | sample 727161 | NCBI WGS metagenome assembly LWDU01 (sample SAMN04566230, study PRJNA314399) | hydrothermal vent metagenome | isolation source: deep sea hydrothermal plume seawater | place: Mexico: Gulf of California, Guaymas Basin | collected 2004-07-11
CCAATTTACATCAAAATCAGAACTAAGAAATTTTTCATGACTAAGTATTTTTTTATGCAAATTAATAGTAGTCGTTATACCTTCAATCACAAATTCATCCAAAGATCTTAATATTCTTTGTATTGCTTCCGTTCTATTTCTACCGTGACATATTAATTTACAAATTAAACTGTCGTAATACGGAGTAATTTTACATCCTTGAAAAATAGCTCCATCAACTCTGGTTCTAAAACCAGAAGGCTGATGACAAACGCTAATTATTCCAGGGGAGGGTTGAAAATTTTTACTTGGGTCTTCAGCATTAATTCTGCATTCTATAGCATGTCCTCTTGCTTTAACATCTTCTTGGGTTAAATCTGTATTGCCTGTATTAGCAATCGCTATTTGTTGTTTAACAATATCGATACCTGTAGCAACTTCTGTTATTGGATGTTCAACTTGAATTCTTGTGTTCATTTCAAGAAAATAAAATTTTCCATTTTCATATATATATTCAACTGTGCCTGCGCCCTCATAGCCAATATTTTCCACCATTTTAACAGTCTGATTTAATAAATCCGATCTTATTTTTTTGTCTATAACTGGACTAGGAGTTTCTTCAATTAGTTTTTGGTGCTTTCTTTGTACCGAGCAGTCTCTTTCATTTAAGTGAACTGTTCTATTTTTGCCTGACAAAATTTGAACTTCAATATGTCTAGGATTTTCAAAATATTTTTCTATATATAGTTGATCATTATTAAAATATTTTTTTGCTTCTAGTTTAGCCATTGAAAATAATTCTTCCATTTCTTGAGCTTTATTTACTACTTTCATACCTTTTCCGCCACCACCACCAGCAGCCTTAATTAAAATTGGATAGCCAATTTCTTTGCTAATCTTTTTTGCTTCATCAGCTGAATTAACATTTCCAGGTGAACCTTCTATTATTGGTAAACCATTTTCTTTTGCAATTTTTCTTGCTTCTATTTTATCTCCCATCTTTTTTATTAAATCTGAACTAGGTCCAATAAATTTAATTCCGTGTTTAGTAACAATTTCGGCAAAATGTGCATTTTCTGATAGAAATCCATAACCAGGATGAATTGCATCTGCGCCAGTTACATCAACAGCGGACATTAGAGCGGAGATATTTAAATAACTATTTTGAGGCTGGTGAGATCCTATGCAAATACTTTCATCTGCTAACCTTACGTGCATCGTATCAAAATCAACATCAGAATGAACGGCTACTGTAGAAATTCCCCATTCTTTGCATGCTCTAATAACACGAACCGCTATTTCTCCACGGTTGGCAACTAAAATTTTTTTAAACATTATTTAAGAGAAATAAGAGGCTGACCAAATTCTACTGGTTCACCATCTTTAACCAGAACTTTGCTTACCACACCATCAAGAGTAGAAGGTACGTGATTCATAGTTTTCATAGCTTCTATAATTATTATAGTCTGTCCTTTTTTAATTTTTTGACCTTCTTCTATAAATTTTTTGGCACCTGGTTCTGGAGCTAGGTATGCCGTCCCTACAATAGGCGAAGTTATTTTTAAGCTTGTGTCAATATTTTTTGGGTTAGAAGATTGTTTTTTTATTGAATCAGAAAATGTTATTGGGGAATTATTTATAGATCTTGAAACTTTTACTTTTGTTTTATCCTCTGCATATTCAATCTCACTAAGGTTAAATTCTTTTAAATAACCAACTAGCTCTTCAATAATTTTTTTATTTATTTTCATTTTATTTATTTATGATTTCCTTCATTGAGTCTAAAGCCATAATATATCCATTTACACCAAATCCACAAATAATTCCATTAGCTGCCTTACTTATTAAAGATTTTTTTCTAAATTCTTCTCTATTATAAATATTTGTTATATGGACTTCGATGGTGGGCAATTTAACTGCTAAAAGGGCATCTAAAATTGCAACAGAAGTATGAGTATATCCTGCTGCATTAATAATTATTCCATTATAATTACCTTTAGCTTTTTGGATCATTTCAACAATTTCTCCCTCAATATTAGATTGATAGAAATGAATTTCAACATTAATAGATTTTGCATGAAATTCACAATTTTTTTTAACCTCTTCAAGGGTAACTTTACCATATTTGGTTTCCTCTCTTTCGCCCAGAAGATTTAAATTAGGTCCATTTATTATTAGTATTTTTTTTGTCATTTAAATAAGTTAAAATAATGAAAATGAATAACCTAAATGTGGCAAAAATACAATTAAATGGAGATCTATACGAAATAAATACCGGCACTAATTTAAATGAACTATTGAATAAGCTCAAAATACAAAAAAATAAGGTAGCTATAGAAGTAAATGGTGAGATTGTTGAAAAAGATAAATATCCAAATCTAATTTTAAATAAAAACGATAAAGTGGAAATCGTTCATTTTATTGGAGGCGGCTAAATATTATGGAAGATATTTTTACAATAGCCAATAAAAATTACAATTCACGTTTAATTGTTGGTACAGGAAAATATAAAAATTTTGAGGAAACGGCAAATGCAGTTAAAGCATCTGCCGCAAACATTGTTACGGTTGCAGTTCGTAGAGTAAATATTTTAGATGAAGATCAACCATTATTAATGGATTATTTAGATCCGAAATCTATTACATACCTTCCAAATACCGCTGGATGTTATTCATCAGAAGAAGCACTAAGAACATTAAGACTAGCCAGAGAGATTGGTGGTTGGAGATTAGTAAAATTAGAAGTATTAGGTGATAAAAAAACATTATATCCGAACATGATAGAAACAATAAAATCAACAGAAGTTTTAGTTAAAGAAGGTTTTGAAGTTATGGTTTATTGCACCGATGATCCAATTTTATCTAAAAAGGTAGAAGATGTAGGAGCTTGTGCTATCATGCCATTGGGATCTGCCATTGGTTCCGGTCTTGGAATTCAAAATAAAATAAATATAAAATTAATTAAAGAACAATCAGCCGTTCCAGTTATAGTTGATGCAGGCGTTGGAACTGCTTCAGACGCTACCATTGCTATGGAATTAGGTTGTGATGGAGTTTTAATTAATACTGCAATTGCAGAAGCAAAAAATCCTATTTTAATGGCTGAGTCCATGAAGCACGCTGTTATAGCAGGAAGAAAAGCTTTTAAAGCAAAAAGAATGAAAAAAAGATTAGTTGGAGATCCTTCCTCACCTACAAATAATTTAATTTAATATTTTTTTAAATTAATAATTTATTGCTTTTTTAATAGAACGTACATTTCTTTTATTTTTTGAGTATTTTCTAAATTTATTTTGAGATCTAAAATTTTTATTATTTTTATCAAGTATAAAATTCTTTCTAGTACGATTTTTATTTGATAAAATCATTTCAATTTTTTCTATATTTTCTACTTTTTTAATAATTTTTTTATTCTTATTTAATAAATTTATTTTATACTCAGGAACAGCCAAGTTTTCATCTGCAATAATATTAAACTCTAATTTGTATTTTTTCTTAAAGTGATTTATTTCTTTTGATAAGTTTTCATAAATGTAAGCTTTTACTTTTGAAGGAACTCGTACATCAACAATTTTTGCTTTATTAGAAAAAGCTAATTCTTCACCTTTTTTTACGATTTTTAGAGAAAATGAATCAATGGACAGCACCATATTCCACTTAACTGAACTTTCTCTTAATCTTTGTCTTGTCATTTCTAGTAAGCCAAAATTACCTATTCTTCCAAATTGTATTCTTGCTCTATCATCTTTTAATTTCTCTCTTAATTTTCTTTCGACAGTCTTTCTATTATAAAAACTAAACATATCAATGAAATCAATTACAATTAGTCCTGAAAGATCTCTTATTTTAATTTGTCTAGAGATTTCTTCTGCCGCTTCTAAATTGGTTTTTAGAGCAGTTTTTTCTATATTAGATTCTTTTATTGACTGCCCCGAATTTACATCTATAGATACTAATGCTTCAGTTGGATTAATTACAATATACCCACCAGATTCTAATTTTATAGTTGGTTCAAAAATTCGATTTAAACTTTTTTCAATTTGTGCATCATGAAAAAGGGGAATCTTTCCTCTATATTTCTTTATTTTTTTTACATTTTCTGGCATCAAAAATTTCATAAAATTTTTAGCTTTTTGATATCCTTCATTACCTTCTACAATTATATTAAGGGTCTCATTATCATACATATCTCTTATTGCCCTTTTAATCAGGTCGCCTTCTTCGTAAACTAAGCTAGGAGCTAAAGATATAATAGTTTTTTTCTTAATTTCTTCCCAAGTTTTTATAGTATTAATAATATCATTATTGAGTTCATTTTTTGTTTTGTTTAAGCCTGCAGTTCGAACTATCAAACCCATAGTTGATGGAATATCAATTTCCTGAAGAATTGTTCTAATTTTTTTTCTGTCATCTGGGCTGACTATTTTTCTAGATATTCCTCCTCCTTTTGGTGTGTTAGGCATTAAAACACTATATTTTCCAGCCAAAGATATAAAAGTTGTTAATGCAGCTCCTTTTTGACCTCTTTCGTCTTTCAGTATTTGTACTAAAATTATTTGATCTGGTTTAATTACTTCCTGTATTTTATATCTTCTAATTCCATGTTTTTTTTTGAGTTCATTAAACTGATCATTCCTATCTGTTCTTAAATTTTCATTTTTAGTTTTTTCATTTGCAGAAGTAATTTCTTCTTGATTAGGTTCTCTAGAATTTTCGTTAGTTATTTTATTTTGGTCTTCTATTTTTTCATTTTCTTCAACGTTTTTGCTTTTTTCTTTAAGCTGAAGTCTTAAATTTTCTTCTTCTTTTTTAAGTTTATCTTTATCGTCGTGAGGGATCTGATAATAATCTGATTGAATATCGTTAAATGCCAGAAAACCATGTCTTTGTTTTCCATAGTTTATAAACGCAGCCTGTAAAGAAGGTTCAATTCTTGAAACTTTTCCTAAATAAATATTATTTTTTAAATAAAGTTTATTTTTGTTCTCATACTCATATTCTTCAATGTGATTTTGAGATTTGAGTACGACTCTAGTTTCATCAGGATGCGAAGCATCAATGTATAAATTCTTTTCCATAATAATTTGTTCCTGCAGATCATGTTTATTTTACTCATAAATTAGAATTTTGTTTTTTGTTGATATTTAAATATACATCAATTTATCAACAAATACATGTATTTTTTTATAACAATTTATCATTAAATCAAGAAATGCCTTAAGAAAGCCAGAATTAATTCATTTCTTAAAAAAAAATGATAGTTTATTTAAAAAAAAGCCTAAAATTAATAATTGGCATTTTTGCAGCTGGATTACTATTTGCATTTTCTACCTTGTGGTACTTTTCATCAGATCTTCCAGACTATAAAATACTATCAAACTATAAACCTCCCATATCAAGCAGAGTCCATTCTGGAGAAGGAAACCTAATCGCTGAATATGCTTTACAGAAAAGGTTATTTATTCCTTATAATTCTGTGCCACAAAAGGTAATTTATTCATTTTTATCAGCTGAAGATAAAAATTTTTTCTCTCATCCAGGCGTCGATGCCAAAAGTATTACGAGAGCAATAATAAAAAATTTAAAAAATATTTATTCAAACAAAAGATTAGAAGGCGCATCAACTATTACTCAGCAAGTAGCCAAGAATTTTTTGCTTACTAGCGAAGTATCCTTAAAGAGAAAAATTAAAGAAGCTATTTTAGCTTTTAGAATTGAAAGAGCATATTCAAAAGAAAGAATTATGGAGTTATATTTAAACCAAATTTACTTAGGAGAAGGGACATATGGAATTGCTGCTGCAAGTTTAGAGTATTTTGATAAAGCTGTTAATGAATTGAATTATGAAGAGGCAGCTCTTCTTGCTGCATTACCCAAGGCACCAAGCAAATATAACCCATATAAGTCTGTAGAAAGAGCAAAAACAAGAAGAAATATTGTGTTAAAAAATTTATACGACAATTCATATATTAACGAAGCACAATATAAAGATTTTAAAAACAAGGAAGTAAAAACAAAAAAAAGAAAAATAAAACTTCTGGAAGAAGCAAATTATTATTCTGAGGAAGTAAGAAGAATAATCAGTAATAAATATGGCTATGATACACTTTATAAAGGAGGTCTATCTATAAGAACGCCATTAAATTCAGATTATCAAATTGAAGCATTAAAAGCTTTAAGAGAAGGGTTAGAAGAATATGACAGAAGACATGGGTGGCGTGAACCTCTTAGGAACTTACCCAAAGATGATTGGAAACAAGATGTAGAGGAACTTATTCCCGACAAAAGTTTGAACTGGAAGTTAGCAAAAGTAATAGAAGTAAACAAGCTTACCTTAAAAATTGAACTTGAAGATAAAGGGGTAGGATTTATAGATTTTAAAAATGTTGGGTGGACTAGAAAAAAAAGTTTTGAAGATTTTCTAACTATTAATGACATTATCTATGTAAAAAAAATAAAAAATAATAAATGGAATTTAAAACAGTTACCCAAGGTTAATGGATCAATTATAGTTATGGATCCATATACTGGAAGAATTTTAGCAATGGTTGGAGGATTTAGCTATAAATTAAGTGAATTTAACAGAGCAACACAAGCTAAAAGACAACCTGGTTCTGCCTTTAAACCTTTTGTATATGCAGCAGCTCTAGAAAGTGGTTTTACTCCATCAACTCTTATTTTAGATGCACCCTTTGTAATTGATCAAGGAGAAGGATTAAAAACATGGAAACCTGAAAATTATGGGAAAAAATTTTATGGACCTTCAACTCTTAGAGTTGGTGTAGAAAAATCCAGAAACTTAATGACAGTTCGTGTAGCACAAAAAGTTGGTTTTAAAAAAATTTATGAAATCACAAATAGTCTTGAAATATATAAAGATGTGCCAGAACTATTGTCAGTTTCTTTAGGATCTGCAGAAACAACTTTAGTTCAACTTACTAATGCTTACTGTGTATTTGTTAATGGTGGAAAAAAAGTTACTCCGATATTTATTGACAGAATTCAAGACAGAAGAGGTAAAACGATTTTTAACGCTGATAAAAGAAAATGCAAAGGTTGCAAAGAAATATCTTATTTAAAAGAAGAAATACCTTTAATTGAAGATAACAGACAACAAATTATTTCAGCAGAAACTGCTTATCAAATTACATCAATGATGGAAGGGGTCATCCAAAGAGGTACTGGTAGAAAATTAAGAGATTTAAATATACCATTAGCTGGAAAAACTGGCACTACAAATAAAAATATGGATGCTTGGTTTTTAGGATTTACATCAAAATTGGTAATAGGAGTATATGTTGGTTTTGATGAACCTAAAACATTAGGCAGATATGAAACTGGCGCTAAAGCAGCATTACCAATTTTTAAAAAATTTGTTAAGAGAGTTGTGATAAAAAAAGAAGCACTTCCATTTCGAGTACCAAAAAGTATAAATCTAGTCATGGTTGATCTAGATACGGGTTTGCAGCCTGATTCAAATAGTAAAAAAATAATATACGAAGCTTTTAAACCAAAGGATAATTTTTTTATCAACCTTGAAAAACATTCGAATAAGACTACATTAGACTTGTATAATTCTAGAAATCATAAAATTATTTTTAGATTTTACTAATCATGCAAGACATAAAAAATAATATTTCCAATATAAAAAAAATAATAGATAATATTAGGGGGTATCTTTGATAAAAATAAAATTAAACAAAGAATCCACTTATTTGATAATAAAATAGGAGAGAAAAATTTTTGGGAAGATAAGTTATCTGCACAAAAGATTTTAAAAGAGAAGAAGTTTCTCGGAGATATTTTTAATAATTTTAATTCCACTATAAATGAGTTTCAAAATTTAGAACAACTTTTAGAACTTGCTTCAAGAGAAAACGAAATAGAGGTAATAAAAGATTGTGAAAGAAAAATATATTTATTATTAAAACAAATAAAAAAAATAGAAGTTTCATGTTTTTTATCAGAAGAAAATGATCATTTAGACACTTATCTAGAAATACATGCTGGAGCAGGAGGGACAGAAAGCCAAGATTGGGCCGAAATGTTGAGAAGAATGTATTGCAAATGGATTGAAAGGAAAAAAAATAAATTTGAAATCATTAGCGAGCATCGTGGAGAAGAAGCAGGTATAAAATCGAGTATCTTAAAAATTTCAGGTTCCTATGTGTACGGTTGGTTAAAATCTGAATCTGGAGTTCATAGGTTAGTTAGAATTTCACCTTTTGATTCTGGGGCTAGAAGACATACTAGTTTTGCTAGTGTTTGGGTCTATCCTGTTGTTGATGATAGTATTAAAATAGAGATTCAGGAAAAAGATATAAGAATTGACACATATAGATCGAGTGGAGCTGGAGGACAACATGTTAACACAACCGACAGCGCAGTTAGAATAACACATTTACCAACTAATATTGTAGTCCAATGTCAAAATGAGAGATCTCAGCACAAAAATAAAGAAACTTGTTTTAATATGCTTAAGGCACGTTTATATAAATACGAAATACAAAAAAAAGAAGAAGCATCTGAAAGTTTAGCTAAATCGAAGACAGATATTGGTTGGGGGCACCAAATAAGATCTTATGTTTTGCAACCATATCAATTAGTAAAAGATTTAAGAAATAATTTAGAAAATACAGATCCAGAAGGTGTTCTAGACGGAGACATTGATGGATTTTTAGAGGCAGCTCTTTATCAAACAAAAAAGAAGAATTAATCATGGGTAAGTTTTTTTTAAGGCTTTTTGTTTTATTATTAATTACAATTGTTTCATCAACAATTTATCTTAGCTATTTTGGGATAAATACAGATAAATTCGATGATTTAATCAAAACTAAAGCTAATGAATTCAATCAACATGTAAAATTAGAATTCCAAAAAACGAAAATACATCTTAATCCAAAAGAGTTAAATCTTGTTGTAAGACTGCAAAACCCAAAGATTTTAATTAGAAGTAATGAAATTAATCTATCAAAATTAGATTTATTTTTATCACTTAAATCTTTTTTTAGCTCAGATTTTTTATTAGAAAGGGCAGAAGTTGCTTTTGTAAGAAATGATATAAAAGATGTAACTAAAATTACTAACATTTTTCTTCCAAAATTAATTAACAAACAACTTAATAAAATTTTTGACAAAGGAAATTTAGAGGGAAAATTTGTTATTCCTTTCGAAGCAGATGGAAGTTTAGGAAAGGATTATGGTTTTTTTGGAAAAATTTCTAATGCTTCAATTAATTTAACAAAACAATTTCCTATTAAAAATTTAACTGCAGAAATTAAAGATCTTAAGAATAGTGATGACAAAGGTATCGAAATAGTTTTTGAAAAGGGCTCCATATACGATCTCGAATTAGCAGATACTATAATTAACTTAAAGCGTGAAAAAAATGCAATTAAAATAGATAGTTTATTGCGAACAAAAGGAAAATTTAATTTTTCTCAAATCAAAAAATTATCATCTTTATTTGGTTTAGATGCTAGTAATTTTACTGAAATTAATGGAACAGCAGATTTAAAAACAAATATTAACTTCAATGTAGATAGTCGATTTAGAATTAAAAATCCATCCTATTCAATGGAAGGTGACATTGCTTATTTTGAAATACATACCGATGAAAAAAGGATTATTAAGAATTATTTCCCAGAATATGATCCTAAAATTATACTTAAAGATACTCATATCAAAATAGTTAATTCTGAGTCTAATTATAAAGCTGAATTAAGTGGCCATTTAAAAGTGAATGAAAATTTTGATAGTTTTAAAATAAATAAGGTCTATCACTACGATAAAAAAAGTTTTCATACTAATGGGATTATAGATTTAACAAACTCTAGACTTAAGATCTCAAGACTAAATTACAACAAAGATCATGGGAAAAAAGCCAATCTAAGTTTTGATATTAATTTTGTTTTAGATAAATATTATAATATTAATAAACTAAATTTTTCAGCTGATAATAATAAAATTGATTTATCAAATATAAAACTTAACAAAAATTTTGAAATAATTGATTTAAAAAAAATAGAGGTTAAAACTTTTTTAAATGAAACAAAAAATAATGATTTTTTCATCGAAAAATCCGAAAAAGTAGCAATTTTAGGTCAGGTATTTGATGCTCTGCCGTTACTTAAATCACTTTACAAAAAAACTGATACAAAAACATTCAGTAAAAATTTTAGCAGTGAATTAAAAATTAATTTCGACAAAATACTTACCGGCACAAATGATGATATATCAAATTTTGCTATGATTGCGTTAATCAAAAAAGGATCTTACGTAAAGTTAAGCTCTAAAGGAAATTTTTCTGAAAATGAGATAGTTGAGATGTCCATTTACCAACATGATAATGATAAAAAAACGCTCCAAGTAGTTTCTGATCGAGCACGACCTTTTGTAAAGAATTTTGATTTTATAAAGGGATTTGAAGGTGGAAAGCTAGAATATGAATCAATTATGTCTAAAGAAGGTTCTAATTCAAATTTGTTAATAACGGATTTTAAAGTCTCAAAAGTTCCAGCTTTGGCAAAATTATTAACCTTAGCTTCTTTGCAAGGTATTGCAGACACGCTAAGTGGCGAAGGTATACGTTTTGAATCTTTCGAAATGAAATCAAATTCTGAAGGTAATGTTTTAAATATTGAAGATGCGTTAGCAATGGGTCCTGCAATATCAATTTTATTGGAAGGATATGTAGATAAAGGTAGAACTGTTAGTTTGCGAGGAACTTTGGTTCCTGCGACAAAGCTTAATTCAATTATAGCATCAATACCTATTGTTGGAGATATTTTAGTTGGAAAAAAAACAGGGGAGGGTGTAGTCGGAGTGAGCTTTAAAATGAAAGGACCTCCAAAAGATATTAAGACAACAGTAAATCCAATAAAAACATTAACCCCGAGATTTATTGTGAGAGCAATAGAAAAAATGAAAAAGACGAAAAAAGAAGAAACTAAATAATTTTTACAATCACATGTTGTTTTTTTCCATGAGAAATTTTCAGGTTGTCCTGATCGAAGTCATTCTGGTCGATTATTTTTGCTTCGTCGGTCACAACTTCATTGTTGATTTTTAAACCATTATTTTTAATCATTCTTCTAATTTCACTTTTAGAATTACCTAGTTTAGTTTGAAGCACTAAGTCTAATATATTTATACCGCTTGTTATCATATTTTTTTTTATTTTTATTGTAGGCAAATTTTTTCCAATAGATTTATCACCAAAAGTTTTTTTAGCTGTTAACTCTGAATCTTTAGCTGCCTTAGCTCCATGCAACATGGCAGTTGTCTCGTTGGCAAGTAAAATTTTCAGTTGGTTTATATCTTGATTATTATTTTTCAAATTATCAATTTGATTAATATCTAGATCAGTAAAAAGTTTTAAAAAATTTACTACATCTTTATCATCTGTGTTTCTCCAAAATTGCCAATAATCATATGGTGAAAGCATTTTTTTATTTAACCAAATGGCACCCTTTTCTGTTTTTCCCATTTTTGCCCCAGAGGAAAGTGTTAGCAATGGCGTGGTCAAGCCAAAGCTTAGTTTTTTATTTTTTCTTTTAATTAAATCGGTCCCATTAACTATATTCCCCCACTGATCAGAGCCGCCAATTTGCAAAATACATTTGTGTCTTTTATTAAGTTCATAAAAATCATACGCTTGAAGCATCATATAATTAAACTCCATGTAGCTTAAAGATTGTTCTCTTTCCAAACGCAGTTTAACACTTTCAAATGTCAACATTTTATTTATGGTAAAATGTTTACCAATTTCCCTTAAAAAATTTATATAGTTTAATTTACTTAACCAAGAATAATTATTTACAAAAATAGGTTTAGTTTTTGAATTTTTTGATTTTAGGAAAATTTTGAATACATCTTCAATACTCCTAATATTTTTATCAATTTCTTTCTTATCAAGAATTTTTCTAGTCTCTTCTTTGCCGGAAGGATCACCTATAAGTGTTGTTCCTCCGCCAAGCAAGACAATTGGCTGATGACCATATTTTTGAAATAGACGAAGACACATGATTTGCATCAAACTGCCAACATGTAAGCTTGGAGCGGTACAATCAAAACCAATGTACGCCTTGATTTTTGTCTTAGACATCAATTCGCCCAAACCAGATTGATCTGTGCACTGGCTAAAGTAACCTCTTTTTTGAAATTCAGTTAGAAATGTTTCTTGCATGAATTTTTCAGCTTTTTTTAAAGTTGTAATATACAAGATTCCTTTTAAATTAAATATAATTTATGAGCAAATTCTATTGCAGTTTAGGCTTGATGAGCGGGACATCAGCAGATGGTGTTGATGCCTCAATTATTCAATCAGATGGTGATGTTGAATATAAACTAATTCTAGATAAATATTTTAAGTATAGCCATAATATTTATGAAAATATTCATAATCTTAAAGATGAGATATATGATTCAAAAGATCTGAAGAATTTATCAAATAAAATACAACCTCTAGAAAAGGAGATAACAATCTTTCATGCAGATGTAGTCAATAAAATTGTGAAGGAGTTTAAATCAAATATTGATTTCGTGGGATTTCACGGACAGACTATTTTTCATAATGCAAAAGAAAAAATTTCAAAGCAATTAGGTGATGGTGAACTACTTTCAAAACTTATAAAAAAAACTGTTGTTTACGACTTTAGACAAAATGATTTAAAAAATGGTGGACATGGCGCTCCGTTAACGCCGATATTTCACAAACTATTAAAAGTAAAATTTAAAATTAAAGATGTAACATTTGTAAACATAGGAGGAATAGTAAATGTCACTACTATTTTGGATGACGATAAAATATCGGGGACTGATATAGGGCCCGGCATGTGTTTAATTGACAAGTGGGTTCGAGAAAATTCAAAAGAAAATTATGATGAAAATGGAATAGTGGCCAAATCTGGCAAGGTGAATAAAATAGCATTAAATCAACTTCTAGAAAATTTTCGAACAAAGGAAAAAATATCAAGAACAGGGGTTATACAATCATTTGACACAAAATATTTTGATTTTTCTTTTGTAAGAGATTTATCCTTTGAAGATGGTGCTGCTACTTTAACTGAGTTTACTGCTCAAATAATAATTTCTGCTCTTAAAGTTACAGAACGTAATAAAGAAAAAATAATTTTATGTGGAGGAGGTAGGAAAAATAATTTCTTATTTGAAAAATTAAAAAAAGAAATCTCTCGTATAAAACTAATTGATGAATATGGAATTGATGGAGACTTCGTCGAGTCACAAGCGTTTGCTTATCTTGCTATTAGATCTCATCTTAATTTACCAATTTCTTTTCCAACAACTACAGGAGTAGATAAACCTTGTTCCGGAGGAATAATTAATAGAATTTAAATTATAGTAACTTTATTTTTAATATAGCGATCTATGATAGTTGATAATTCTTTTTCTTTATTTTTATAAAAATGATTAGCATTAGGTATCGCTTCAAATTTAACTTCAATATTTTTTTGTATACTTAATCTTTTCTTAAGATTTGAAATACTATCTATATGAACAAGTTCATCATTTTTTCCATATATAACTATTCCTGAAATTGGACATGGTGATAAAAAGCTAAAATCGTATAAGTTAGGCTGAGGTGATATTGTAATAAATTTATTTACTTCTGGTCTACGCATAATTAATTGCATACAAATTAAAGCGCCAAAAGAGAAACCTGACACCCAACATTGGCTATAACCTGGATTTTCTTTTTCTATCCAATCAAGTGCTGCCGCAGCATCTGAAAGCTCTCCTTGTCCATTATCAAATACTCCATCACTTTTACCTACCCCTCTAAAATTAATTCTAATGACGGAAAAATTATTTTTATAAAAACAATTGTAAGTTTCATACACTATTCTGTTATTCATCGATCCTCCATACTGAGGGTGAGGTTGTAGAACTAATGCAACAGAAGAACCTTGTTGTTTGCTCTTAAAATATTTTGCCTGTATTCTTCCGCTAGCGCCGGGAATAAATATTTCTTTATTTTCAATAGTCATATTTTGATTAGTAATGATAGTTATTCTCAAAAAAAGACTAGCTTTATAACATGATTAGAGTGTATTTTTTTTAATTATTTCTATACTTGACTATTTTGGTAGGATTACTTAATTAAGATTAATAAAATAGGACTTATTTGATATGAAATTAACTAGTAAAGGCAGAAATGCTGTAATGGCAATGGCTGATTTAGCAAAAAATGATATTAGTAAACCAATTAATCTTACAGAGATTTCATTAAGACAGGGCATATCTATATCTTTTTTGGAACAAATTTTTTTAAAATTAAAAAAAAATAATTTAGTTAAAAGTTCGAGAGGCCCATCAGGCGGCTATTCGTTAACAAGATCTCCAGAGGAAATAAAATTATTAAGTATTATTGAAGCGGTTGATGAAAAGGTGAAAACTTTGGGATGTAAAAAAGAATCTAAAAAAGGGTGTAATGGAAAATTAATTAAATGTATTACTCATAATTTATGGGATGATCTAGAAATGCTTATAAATAATTTTTTTGAAAAAAATACTCTAAAAGATATCATATACAGAACAGATAAAAATCAACAAAAAGAATTAAATTAATGAAACAGCAAGAAATAGAAAAAGTCAAAGAATATAAATATGGTTTCTCTACAGATATTGAAAGTATCAGAGCACCAAAAGGTCTTAATGAAGAAGTTATTAAATTTATATCTAATATAAAAAAGGAACCAAAATGGATGTTAGATTGGAGACTGAAGGCCTTTTATAGACTTAAAAATATAAAAGAACCAAATTGGCAAAAACCAAAATACCCAAAGATCAATTATCAAGATTTATATTATTATTCGGCTCCCAAAAGTTCCCAAGGCAAACCAAAAAGTCTTGATGAAGTAGATCCAAAACTATTAGAAACTTATGCAAAATTAGGTATTCCTCTTAAGGAACAAGAAAAACTTAGTGGCGTGGCCGTTGATGCCGTTTTTGATTCTGTATCAGTAGCAACAACTTTTAAAGATAAATTAACAGAGAAAGGGATTATTTTTTGTCCAATATCAGAAGCAATCCAAAAACACCCAGAACTGGTTAAAAAATATTTAGGTTCTGTAATTCCAATTACAGATCATTATTTTGCTACACTTAATTCAGCTGTATTTACCGATGGATCATTTGTTTACATTCCAGAAGGAGTTAGATGTCCTATGGAACTTTCTACATATTTTAGAATAAATGCATCTGAAACAGGTCAGTTTGAAAGAACATTAATTATTGCTGATAAAGGAAGTTATGTGAGTTACTTAGAAGGCTGTACAGCTCCGATGCGAGATGAAAATCAACTTCATGCTGCTAATGTTGAGTTAATAGCTTTGGATGATGCCGAAATAAAATATTCTACTGTACAGAACTGGTATCCTGGAGATGAAAATGGCAAAGGAGGAATTTATAATTTTGTAACTAAAAGAGGTGTCTGCCGTGGAAAAAATTCCAAAATTTCTTGGACACAAGTGGAAACAGGATCCGCAATTACTTGGAAATATCCTAGCTGCATTTTGCAAGGTGATAATTCTGTAGGTGAGTTTTATTCAATAGCTATAACTAACAATCATCAAAAAGCTGACACTGGTACGAAAATGATACATTTAGGAAAAAATACAAAAAGTAAAATTATTTCAAAAGGAATATCGGCAGGTAAGGCAGATAATACCTACAGAGGTTTGGTAGACATTAACAAAAAAGCAATAAATTCTAGAAACTACACTCAATGTGATTCATTATTGATGGGTAATAAGTGTGGAGCTCATACAATACCATATATTAAAAATAAAAACTCTTCGTCAATTGTAGAACATGAAGCCACAACATCTAAAATAAATGAAGAACAATTATATTATTGTAATCAAAGAGGCCTAAATCAAGAAGAAGCAGTAGGTTTAATTGTTAATGGTTTTTGCAAAGAGGTATTACAGCAATTACCAATGGAATTTGCTGTTGAAGCTCAAAAACTAGTGGGTATTAGTTTAGAAGGAAGCGTAGGCTAATGTTAGAGATAAAAAATTTACAAGCTTCAATTAATAATAAAGCAATTTTAAAAGGTTTAAATTTGACTATTAAGCCTGGTGAATTACATGCAATGATGGGTCCTAATGGTTCAGGAAAAAGTACACTAGCTAATGTTTTGTCAGGAAAAAATGGCTATGAAATTTCTGGAGAACTAAATTTTAAGGGAGAAGACCTTAAAAAGATTCCTGTTGATGAAAGAGCACGAAAGGGAATTTTTTTAGCTTTTCAAAAAACATCACTAAATGCCATTCGTAAATCAAAAGGAGAAAAAGAATTAGATACACTAGCCTTTTTAAAACTAGTTAGAGAAAAATCATCTGAACTTGGAATTGATGAGAAAACTTTATCAAGACAGTTAAATGTAGGCTTTTCAGGGGGAGAAAAGAAAAAAAATGAAATTTTACAAATGAAAATTTTGGATCCTAATTTTTCAATCTTAGATGAAACTGATTCAGGACTAGATATTGATGCTCTAAAAATTGTTGCTAAAGGAGTAAATTCATCAAGAGATAGTAAAAAATCTTTTTTGGTAATAACTCATTATCAGAGGCTACTTGATTATATTAAGCCAGATTTTGTTCACGTACTGTCTGATGGAAAAATTATCAAAACTGGATGTGGAGAATTGGCTGAAGAATTAGAAAAAACAGGGTACCAAAAATTAAACTAAAACAATGTTGAACTTTGAAATCAATTCTATTCAAATTGATAAAATAAAAAAAATAACTACAGAAGAAAAAAGATTTAGAATTAGAAATTTGGAATTTTTTAAAGCTGCTGGATTTCCTAATAAAAGACTTGAAGACTGGAAGTTTTCAGATTTTAAAGATATTGTTGACAGGAATTTTGAAGAGTTAGATACCAAAAAAGTATCCTCAGACATTAATAAAATAGATCTTCTTAAAGATTTTGACCATAATTATATTTTACTTGTAAATGGAAATTTGCATTCAAGTAATTTTGACCATGAAGAAAAAAATAAAATCAAAATAAACCCATATGATAAAAGTATTGATTATGAAATTAGCAAAAACCCTCTTGTGTGCTTGAATCATGCTTTAGCTGAAAATGGTTATTCCTTAGAAATAAGTAAA
>LWDU01035575.1_pt1 | contig 17118 bp, 28 predicted proteins | sample 727161 | NCBI WGS metagenome assembly LWDU01 (sample SAMN04566230, study PRJNA314399) | hydrothermal vent metagenome | isolation source: deep sea hydrothermal plume seawater | place: Mexico: Gulf of California, Guaymas Basin | collected 2004-07-11
AGCTGATTGCCCCGATCGCGATGGAAGAAGGCCAGCGTTTTGCTATTCGAGAAGGTGGTCGGACAGTTGGTGCAGGTGTTGTAACGAAGATATCTGAATAGCATAGCTATTCAGATATCCCGACCGAAGCAGAGGGATCTTGCGGTGGATAATCACCGCACCCGACCGAAGCAGAGGGATCTTGCGGTGGATAATCACCGCACCCGACCGAAGCAGAGGGATCACTCGGTAGGTCGCCTGTTATCCTGATTTTTGCTGTCGGAAGCGATCCCCGATTGACCTAATAGGCGCGCTATCGCAAATAACGGGGAGAGTCTGGCTGGAATCGCTCCCTAACCCTGATTATAGTGTGCCTTGTAGTAAGTAAGTGCTTACGTATTACCCGTGGAATGCCAGCTAAATGCCGCTAATTAGGCGTGAAGCGACTGAAATGCCTGAGGCAGGTGGGAGTCGCTGGCGTCTTTTCTACCGGTAGCTGCAAAAACAGTAGCATTTCCTGGAAAGGTTGCGTACTATTCGCGCCCTCGACGTGGGGGTAACTCACGTAATTTCCTCGGAGGCTGCCACATGGCGGTTTGCGGAGGATGAGATGAATAGACAGCCTATTCATGGATATAGACAAGGTTCCGATTTGGAACCATGGGCAGCTCGATCGCGAGCAACAAGCATTGAATGCGTCTTCCCTTGTTAGGGAGGGCCTTTTTTGCTTTATAAATCAGTAAATTACAACGGTACGCTGTTGTGAACGGAGACGGTTTGAATGCAAAACCAGAGAATTAGAATTCGATTGAAAGCCTTTGATCACCGGCTCATCGATATTTCGACGCAGGAAATTGTCAATACAGCCAAGCGAACCGGCGCGCAGGTAAAAGGCCCAATCCCTTTGCCTACTCGAATAGAAAAATTCACTGTGCTGACTTCGCCCCACGTCTATAAAGATGCAAGAGACCAATTCGAGATCCGGACTCACAAGCGTCTGCTCGATATTGTAGAGCCTACTGAAAAAACTGTTGATGCGTTAACCAAACTGGATTTGGCCGCAGGTGTAGAAGTCCAGATCAACCTGGCCTAAGTACAGAAACGGTAGTAACACGCAGTAGGTAAAGGTAGAAGGAAGGGAATAACAAGATGACCATTGGCATAGTTGGAATAAAAAGGGGAATGACACGTGTCTTCACTGAAGATGGCGTATCGATTCCTGTAACTGTTATTGAAGCGACTCCCAATAGAATTACCCAGGTCAAGTCAGTCGACACCGATGGTTATACGGCGATCCAGGTGACTGCCGGCACAGTAAAAGCATCACGAGTGAAGAAACCAGCCGCTGGTCAGTTCGCCAAGGCTTCGGTTGAAGCTGGAAGAGGTCTCTGGGAATTTCGAACAGACGATGCAGAGCTGAGCGTTGGTGATTCTCTGACGGTCGAAGCATTCACAGAAGGCCAGAAGGTTGATGTGTGTGGCAAGTCAAAAGGTAAGGGCTTTGCTGGTGTTATTAAGCGTTACAACTTCCAAATGCAGGATGCAACACACGGTAACTCTGTATCTCACCGGGCGCCTGGCTCGATTGGTCAGTGCCAGACACCTGGCCGGGTATTCAAAGGTAAGAAGATGGCGGGCCACATGGGCGCCGCAAGAGTAACAACCCAGACACTGGAAGTTATCAAAATAGATCAGGAAAACAATTTGCTGCTGATTAAAGGCGCGGTACCCGGAGCAAAGGGTGGTGATGTCATTGTGACTCCAGCAGTTAAAGTCGCTAGCGGAGGTGAGTCTTGAACCTCGATATTATAGGTGCCCAAAACGGCGTCGACGTTTCTGACACTGCATTTGGTCGGGAATTTAACGAAGCGCTGGTTCATCAGGTGGTCGTTTCTTATATGGCAGGCGCCAGACAAGGTACAAAAGCCCAGAAGACCAGATCCGAAGTGAACGGTGGCGGCCGAAAGCCGTTCCGTCAAAAGGGAACGGGTCGTGCTCGAGCCGGAACGATTCGAAGCCCGATCTGGCGTGGAGGCGGGGTTACCTTCGCGGCTAAGCCAATGGACCATTCCAAGAAAGTTAACAAAAAGATGTACCACGGTGCCATGCAGGCAATTCTTTCCGAGTTGGTGCGTCAGGAACGACTCGTTGTAGTCGAAGACTTCACGATCGATGCGCCGAAAACAAAGGTTTTTTCCGCAAAACTAAAAGAGCTTGAGCTGACTAACGTGTTGGTTGTGGTCGAAGAGGTTGATGACAACCTTTACCTTGGCTGCAGAAATATTCACAACGTTGATGTCATTGACGTTCAGGGTGTAAACCCGGTGAACCTGATTGGTTTTAAAAAAGTGCTCTTTACCGTTGGTGCCTTGAAGAAAGCAGAGGAGTTGTTCGCATGAAACAAGAGCGTCTATACAACATCATTCTAGGTGCGCATATATCAGAAAAGGCATCACTTATTGCCGATACAGCGAACCAGTTCGCGTTTAAAGTCGCCAAAGATGCAACGGCGCCAGAGATTAAAGAGGCTGTTGAAAAGATTTACGAAGTGCCGGTCAAAAAAGTCACCGTGATGAATGTAAAAGGGAAAGTTAAGAGAAACGCTCGTGGCTTCAGTAAGCGCCCCAGTTGGAAAAAGGCTTATGTAAGCCTGGAAGCCGGCCACGACATTGATTTTAGTTAGATCGATTTTAGTTAGTTAATAGCGTCTAAAGAATAAGAGACAAGATCATGCCAGTCGTTAAAGCAAAACCAACTTCGCCAGGACGTAGATTCGTCGTCAAGATTGTTAATCCTGACCTGCATAAGGGTGAACCGTACAAGCCGCTATTGGAGAAAAAGTCCAAAACTGGCGGGCGTAACAATCGTGGCCGGATTACCACGCGGCATATCGGTGGCGGTCACAAGCAGAAGTATCGGGTTGTAGATTTCAAACGAAACAAAGATGGCATTACCGCCCAGGTAGAAAGGCTAGAGTACGATCCAAACAGAACCGCAAATATTGCGCTCCTAAAATACGAAGATGGTGAAAGACGCTACATCATCGCGCCCAAAGGCCTTGCTGCAGGCGACATTGTTCAGTCGGGTGAGCAGTCGCCGGTCAAGGTGGGCAATTGTCTGCCGATGCGAAATATTCCAATGGGTAGTGTTATTCACTGCGTTGAATTGAAGTGTGGAAAGGGCGCGCAGATAGCGCGTAGCGCTGGAACTTCAGCGCAGCTCGTCGCCAAAGAGGGACGCTACGTCACGCTTAGGCTTCGGTCTGGGGAAATGAGAAAGGTACTGGCCGAATGTCGGGCAGTTGTGGGTGAAGTATCGAACTCCGAACACAACCTGCGTTCACTTGGTAAAGCAGGTGCGAAACGTTGGAGAGGTGTAAGGCCGACTGTGCGTGGTGTTGTTATGAACCCGGTAGATCACCCGCATGGCGGTGGTGAAGGTAAGACATCAGGCGGTCGTCATCCCGTATCTCCATGGGGTGTGCCAACTAAAGGTTACAAGACGCGTAAGAACAAGCGAACTGACAAGATGATTGTCCGTCGCCGTTCTAAGCGATAGGAGAAGAATAGTGCCTCGTAGTTTGAAAAAAGGACCATTTGTAGACCTGCATTTGTCTAACAAGGTCCGGAAAGTGTTGGAAAGTAACGACAAGCGACCGATTAAGACCTGGTCCCGCCGATCGATGATTACCCCTGATTTTGTAGGGTTGACCATTCAGATTCACAACGGTCGCCAGCATGTACCCGTGTTTATTAGCGAAGACATGGTAGGTCACAAGTTGGGTGAGTTTGCATTAACTCGAACGTTCCGGGGACATGCTGCCGATAAGAAAACCAAGCGGTAGTTTCGGAGAGAAAAGAGGAATTAGATGATGGAAGTAGCAGCGAAGCTAAAAGGAGCCAAGATGTCAGCGCAGAAGGTTCGCCTGGTTGCGGATCAAATCCGCGGCAAAGAGGTTGGCGAAGCGCTAGACATACTGAACTTCAGCACTAAAAAAGGTGCGCATCTGGTACGCAAACTGCTGGAGTCAGCGATTGCCAATGCCGAGCATAACGAAGGTGCAGATGTTGATGAGCTGAAGATTTCTACCATCATGGTTGATGAAGGGCTGACCATGAAGCGCATTAAACCTCGCGCGAAAGGTCGAGCGGACAGAATACTAAAGCGAACTTGTCACATTACCCTTGCGGTAGCTGACCAGTAGTCGCAAATAACAGGATTAGCAGGAGACCACAATGGGTCAAAAAGTACATCCCACAGGATTTCGACTAGGCATCGTCAAGGACCATACCTCTATCTGGTATGCGGCTGGCCCCGCCTATGTGGCAAAACTTCATGAAGACCTGCAAGTTCGGGAGTACATCAGGAAGAAGCTGGCGCAGGCATCTGTTAGCCGCATCGAGATTCAGCGTCCTGCGCAGACGGCACGCATCACGATTCACACAGCTCGTCCTGGCATCGTGATTGGTAAAAAAGGTGAAGACGTAGAACGCCTTCGTCAGGAAGTTGGCAAGATAATGCAAGTGCCGGTGCATATCAATATCGAAGAGATTCGTAAGCCTGAACTCGATGCGCAGCTTGTTGCGCATAACGTCGCGCAACAGTTAGAACGACGAGTTCAGTTCAGACGGGCGATGAAGCGAGTAATGCAGAATGCAATGCGGCTTGGTGCTCTGGGTATCAAGGTGCGGGTTGCTGGACGATTGGGTGGTGCAGAGATTGCTCGGTCAGAAGTTTATCACGAAGGTCGTGTACCGCTTCATACAATCAGGGCAGATGTCGATTACGCCACTGCAGAGGCGCTAACAACATACGGAATCCTTGGCGTAAAAGTATGGATCTTCAAAGGTGAAGTCATCGGTGCGCGGGAAGAGGCACAAGGTGCTGGCAACGTGCAGAGTTTCGGTTAAGGGTTTCGGGTAAAAAGTCATGCTACAACCAAAAAGAACCAAGTTTAGAAAGATGCATAAAGGCCGTAACCGTGGCCTTGCGCAAAGAGGGAGCTCAGTCTCTTTCGGAGAGTTCGGCCTGAAGGCAACTGGACGTGGCCGCATGACCGCTCGCCAGATCGAAGCCGGGCGTCGTGCGATGACCAGGCACGTAAAACGTGGCGGGCAGATTTGGATTCGGGTTTTTCCGGACAAACCTATTACCAATAAGCCTCTCGAAGTTAGGCAGGGTAAGGGCAAGGGTAATGTAGAGTATTGGGTCGCGCAGATTAAGCCCGGCAAAATGCTCTATGAAATGGAAGGTGTTACAGAAGAAATAGCACGTGAAGCGTTCCGTCTGGCGGCGTCAAAACTACCGTTCGCGACGTCGTTCGTAAAACGCGTTGTCATGTAAGGGTGAGTTAAGAAGATGAAAGCATCGGAATTGAAAGAAAAGTCAGTCGAACAGCTGCAACAGGACATCGATAATCTGGCTAAAGACCAGTTTAACTACCGCATGCAGAAGTCGACTGGCCAGTTAGGTCAGACTCATCTGCTTGGGCAGATTAAGAGAGACATCGCGCGTATTAAAACCGTGTTGAACGAGAAGCAGGAACAAGTATGAGCGAAGAAAAAACCCTGGCTCGAACCGCAAGCGGCACCGTAGTCAGTAACAAGATGGATAAGACAATTACTGTTCTTGTCGAGCGACGTATCAAGCATCCGCTCTATGGCAAGTACATTAAGCGATCTAAAAAAATACATGCCCATGATGCTGATAACCAGTGTCAGGAAGGGGACAAGGTCACGATTGAAGAAACAAGACCGATCTCCAAGAGTAAGGCGTGGAAGTTAAGTTCAATTGATCGTAAAGCAACGATTATTGATTAAGAAGCAGGTTTGTAGCAGTCGGACGTCATATGTTGCCGTCAGAGGCTTTGGAGTAGCGAGATGATTCAGGTTCAAACATATCTAGATATTGCAGATAACAGCGGTGCTCGCCGTGTTATGTGCATTAAGGTCCTGGGTGGCTCCAAGCGTCGCTATGCGAACATAGGTGACGTCATTAAAGTCACCGTAAAGGAAGCGATTCCTCGTGGCAGGGTAAAGAAGGGGCAGGTGTTGGATGCGGTGGTTGTTCGAACACGGAAAGGTATTCGAAGGGCAGATGGTTCGCTGATCAAATTCGATGGTAATGCCGCAGTGTTGTTGAATCCGCAGAAGCAGCCGATTGGGACTCGTATTTTTGGCCCGGTGACTCGTGAGCTGCGTAACGATAATTTCATGAAGATTGTGTCTCTGGCACCTGAAGTGTTGTAGAGGAAAACATGCAAAAGCTAAAAAAAGACGACCGAGTCATTGTGATTGCCGGTAAAGACAAAGGTAAGACAGGTGCAGTAACTCGCATTATGGATGGTGGACGGTTGTATGTTTCCGGCATCAACATGGTCAAGCGACACACTAAAGGTAATCCCCAGATGAATCAGCCTGGTGGCATTATCGAAAAAGAAGCGCCTATACAGGCTTCAAATATAGCGATCTATAACGTTAGTACTAACAAGGCCGACAAGGTAGGTATAAAAGAGCTGGACGATGGTAAGAAGGTCCGGGTCTTTAAGTCTACTGGCGAACAAATAGACGGTTAACCGATATGACAGACCTTAAAGCAGTTTATGAACAAGACATTCGGCCGAAGCTCAGAGAAGAGCTTGGGCTTAGGAATATTATGGAAGTGCCGCGCATTACCAAGGTCACTCTGAACATGGGTGTAGGTGAAGCGATTGCTGATCGCAAGCAGCTTGATGCAGCGCTGGCTGATATGGAACAGATTGCGGGGCAAAAGCCCGTTATGACCAAGGCACGCAAGTCTATCGCCGGGTTCAAGGTTCGTGAAGAGTATCCAATTGGATGCAAAGTGACGTTAAGAAAATCTCGGATGTATGAATTTTTGGATCGCCTGATCAATATCGTGATTCCAAGGCAAAGAGATTTCCGAGGTCTAAGTACCAAGTCTTTTGACGGTCGTGGTAATTTTTCGATGGGTATCACTGAACAGATCGACTTTCCGGAAATTGATTACGACAAGATCGACAAGATTCGCGGGATGGATATTGCAATAACGACCACCGCGAAAACAGATGACCAAAGTAGAGCGTTACTTCGAGCTTTCAACTTCCCTCTGCGGGAAGAACGCATAAAGGACAGATAAGTTTATGGCTAAGACTTCCATGATCAACCGCGAACTGAAACGGCAGAAGACCGCCAGGAAGTACGCGGCCAAGAGAGCGTCCCTGAAGGCAACAATTTCTAGCGTCGAAGCAACTGACGATGAGAAGTGGGAAGCCCAGTTGAAATTGCAGAAGTTGCCTCGTGATGCCAGTCCAAGTAGACAGGTTAGGCGTTGTGTATTGACGGGTCGTCCACACGGAGTCTATAGAAGGTTTGGTTTGTCACGAACACAACTACGAGAAGCCACAATGCGTGGCGACGTACCTGGTTTGGTTAAGTCGAGCTGGTAAGGAGAACACATAATGACAATGCAAGATCCAATGGCCGACATGTTAACCCGAATTCGAAATGCACAGCGTGCAAAGATTCAGGACGTATCTATGCCTTCATCCAATTTGAAGGTAGCAGTTGCAGCGGTATTGAAAGAAGAAGGTTTTATCGAGGAATGTAACGTAACTGCTGTTGATGGTGGCAAGTCGAACCTGAACATAGTGCTTCGATATTACGAAGGTAAACCCGTTATTGAACAAATCAAAACGATTAGCCGCCCAGGGCTCCGCCAGTACAAGGGAAAAGACGAGATCCCAGTGGTCAATGGTGGTCTTGGCGTTGTCATCTTGTCTACTAACAAAGGTGTGATGACAGACCGGACGGCACGTTTGCAGGGTCTTGGTGGAGAACTTATTTGTTCTGTGTTCTAACGCGGAGTTGAAAAGAAGGTATTACGTATGTCACGAATTGCTAACAATCCGGTATCCATTCCGAAGGGTGTTGAAATTACACTGCGCGGGCAGGAAGTCACCGTCAAGGGTTCAAAAGGAAACCTTACCGTGACCCTGCATGACTTGGTTGGGATTAGCCAGGAAGAAGACCGATTACAACTGAAAGCAGTTGAGGTTTCCAAGAAGTCAGTAGCGCTGGCGGGTACCTTTCGCTCGCTCGTTAACAATATGGTGGAGGGCGTGAGCGGCGGTTTTCACAAGGAACTTCAACTCCAGGGGGTTGGTTATCGTGCCCAGGCGCAAGGTAAGAAGCTGAACCTGTCACTAGGTTTTTCACACTCGATTGTCTATGACGTGCCTGAAGGGATCGATATTGAGACGCCAACGCAGACCCAGGTCATTGTAAAGGGTATCGACAAGCAGTTGGTTGGACAGGTGTCGGCAGATATTAGAGCATTCAGGCCGCCAGAGCCCTACAAAGGCAAAGGTGTTCGGTACGTGGATGAGTATGTGAAGCGTAAGGAAGCCAAGAAGAAGTGATGAACCGTTAGGTTCTTCATCCCGAGTGTGGTCGAGGGATCTCTCCTCGAACGAAGGGTCGTATCGGGGAATACAAAGAGAATTTAGTGAGAACAACGATGAGCAAGAAAAAAGTATCTAGATTGAGGCGAGCAAAGAGAGCCCGTATGCATATCAGGGAATTGGAAGTACCTCGGTTGAGTGTATTCCGAACACCTCGACACATCTATGCACAGATCATTTCTGCTGCAGGAGATATGGTTCAGGCTTCCGCGTCGTCTCTTGACGCGTCTGTTCGTGTAGAAAACAAGGGTAACTCAGAAGATGCTGCGAAAGTCGGCAAGCTGATAGCAGAAAAAGCGAAAGAGCTAGGTGTAGCGAAAGTCGCTTTTGACCGATCCGGATACCAGTATCACGGCAGAATTAAGGCTTTGGCTGATGCGGCGCGCGAAGGTGGCTTGAAGTTCTAGTCACGCTTAGCAGAACTCAATAAAGGATAGGAAATGGCTTACAACGATCAGGATAACGAAGAAGGCATCCAGGAAAAGCTGGTTCAGGTGAACCGGGTTGCCAAGGTGGTTAAAGGCGGAAGGATTTTTGGTTTTACCGCGTTGACTGTCGTGGGTGATGGTAATGGCCGTGTTGGCTATGGCCGTGGCAAGGCTCGCGAAGTGCCTCTTGCAATCCAGAAGGCTATGGAAGCAGCTCGTCGTAATATGATTCAAGTTGAACTTAAGGGCTCAACTATCCAGTACCCGATTACTGCCAGGCACGGTGCGTCTAAGATATTCATGCAGCCAGCTTCTGACGGCACCGGTATTATTGCAGGTAAGACAATGCGAGCTGTATTGGAAGTGGCGGGCGTTCATAACGTTCTGGCCAAGTCCTATGGTTCCACTAACCCTGTGAATGTTCTGCGGGCGACCTTCAAAGGTCTGCAGGAAATGCGCTCACCGGAAAGCATTGCCGAGAAACGCGGCATGTCCGTTGAAGACATTACAAGCTAAAAGAAGACGAGTTAAGAACAATGACTGATAAGACAATTAAGGTCACTTTGACCAAAAGCACGATTAGCAGACTGAAATCGCATAAAGCCTGTGTGGCTGGGTTGGGATTGCGAAGAGTCAGACATACCGTCGAAGTTGAAGATACACCGGCAGTAAGGGGCATGATCAATAAAGTGTCCTACATGCTGCGTGTAGAAGAGTAGCAGGAGCTTAAGACATGCAACTAAACACTTTAAAGCCCGGAGCCGGCAGCCGTTCGTCAGGTAAGCGAGTTGGTCGTGGGATGGGTAGTGGGATGGGTAAGACCTGTGGTCGTGGACACAAGGGTCAGAAGTCCCGGTCCGGTGGTCGAGTCAGGCCTGGGTTCGAAGGCGGACAGCAGCCACTGCAGATGCGCTTGCCGAAGTTTGGTTTCAATTCAGCAAAGGCGCGGATTACTGCTGAAGTGACGCTGTCGGAAGTCGCATCGGTTGAAGCAGATGTTATCGACGTGCAGGCGTTGATTGATGCCGATCTGCTTAAGGGTACGATGAAGCGCGCGAAGGTGATCTTGTCAGGAAAGATCGAAAAAGCAGTCAACCTGAAAGGTATCAGGGCGACAAAGGGAGCCAGGGCAGCAATCGAAGCTGCTGGCGGTTCCATAGAAGAGTAATTGTAAATAACCGATGAATAGTTCAGTAGCACAAGATAAAGCAAGGGCCATGGTGTCAGGTGGAGGTTTGTCCGAATTATGGGCCCGTCTGCGCTTTGTGCTGCTCGCGATTATTGTTTATCGAGTCGGCAGCCATATTCCGCTGCCCGGCATTAACCCGGACAGGTTGGCATCACTATTCAACGCAAACCAGGGCGGTATCCTGGATCTGGTGAACATGTTTTCCGGTGGTGCCATTGAGCGTATGAGCATCCTGGCATTGGGGATCATGCCCTACATCTCATCATCTATTATTTCAAACCTGATTGTTGCAACCACGCCATCGTTGCAGCAACTCCGCAAGGAAGGTGAAGCAGGTCGACGCAAGATTGCCCAGTACACACGGTACGGCACACTGCTTTTGGCGACGATTCAGGGTTTTGCGATGAGCAACGGCCTGGCGTCACAAGGTTTGGCTTATGCGCCTGGTTTTGCATTCCACTTTGTGGCCATTACCACGCTGGTAACAGGTGCCATGTTCATGATGTGGTTAGGCGAACAGGTGACAGAACGCGGGATCGGGAATGGAATTTCCATACTCATCTTCACAGGTATCGTGTCAGGATTTCCAAGTGCAATTGGCCAGTCTTTTGAGCAGGCTCGCCAGGGCGAAATTTCAATCATCGCCTTACTGGGTATTGCTGCCCTGGCCATGATGATTGTAGCTGGTGTGGTTTTTGTGGAGCGTGGCCAGCGACGTATCACGGTCAACTATGCAAGACGTCAACAGGGCCGGCAGCAATTTGCTGCCCAGAGCAGCCACCTGCCGCTGAAAGTAAATATGGCGGGGGTTATTCCAGCGATTTTTGCCAGTAGTCTACTGCTCTTTCCTGCCTCGATTGGTCAATGGTTTGGTCAGTCACCTGGTATGGAATGGTTGCAGGATATGAGTTTGCTGATCGCTCCGGGTCAGCCTCTGAATATTATTTTGTTCTCGTTAGGAATCATTTTCTTCTGCTTCTGGTACACGGCAATTATGTTTAATCCGAAGGAAGTGGCGGACAATTTGAAAAAATCTGGTGCCTTCATCCCGGGATTCAGACCTGGTGACCAGACGGCAATGCACATAGATACAATATTGACGCGTCTCACTCTTGTTGGGGCGTTTTATATGACTGCAGTTTGTCTGTTACCACAGGCATTGATCTTGCAGTTCAACATCACTTTCCAACTGGGTGGAACAGCCTTGTTGATCGTGGTGGTAGTGGCAATGGATTTCATGTCACAGGTGCAGACGCACTTGATGTCGCATCAGTATGAATCTCTGATGAAGAAATCAAATTTGCAAAATTTTGGCAGACGCTAGCGTTTAGCAGGAGCCTAGGAAACGAACATGAAAGTCAGAGCTTCAGTAAAAAAGATGTGCAGAAACTGTCGCGTTATCCGGCGTAAGGGTGTAGTGCGAGTAATTTGTGCGGAACCACGTCATAAGCAGCGACAAGGATAAAGGAGAGCAAGTCGAATGGCTCGATTAGCCGGGATCAACATCCCCGACAACAAACATGCAGTAATTTCCCTGACCTATATTTTTGGGATTGGGCGCACCACAGCTGAGCAGCTTTGCGATGCGACAGGTGTAAGCCCGACGGCAAAAGTTCAGGATTTAACAGAGGACGAGTTGGACAAACTTCGCTCAGAAATAACCAAGCTTCCAGTAGAAGGTGACCTGCGTCGATCAGTTCAGCTGAATATTAAGCGCTTGCTTGACCTTGGGTGCTATCGAGGTATTCGTCATCGTCGAGGCTTGCCGCTGAGAGGTCAGCGAACCAAGACAAACGCACGAACCAGAAAAGGGCCTAAGCGGCCTATTCGCAAATAAGCGATAAATCGGGAAATAGAATATGTCTGAAGTAGAAATAACTACGCCAGAGGAAACTCAAGCTCCAGAGGCATCTGCTGCGCCGGCGGCACCAACGCGTCGGAAAGGCAAGCGCCAGGTAGTTGATGGGTTAGCGCACATTCATGCGTCCTTTAACAACACCATCATCATGATCACTGATCGACAAGGAGGCGCTCTGTCATGGGCAACTGCTGGTGGTTCAGGATTCCGTGGCGCTCGAAAGAGCACACCCTTTGCTGCGCAGGTTGCGGCAGAACGAGCTGGTACTGCAGCGCTGGAATATGGACTGCAGAACCTGGAAGTATTTGTCAAAGGACCTGGCCCTGGTCGTGAAGCAGCCGTCAGGGCGCTGAGTGGTGCGGGTTTCAGGATCACTAACATCACTGATGTTACCCCGATTCCACATAATGGGTGCAGACCCCCGAAGAAGCGAAGGGTTTAACCGAGGAGAGTAACAATGGCCCGATATCTCGGACCCAAATTAAAATTATCAAGACGAGAAGGAACCGACCTTTTTCTTAAAAGTGGTGTTCGTCCTCTTGAATCTAAATGCCGTGCGGACAGTGTTCCTGGCCAGCATGGTCAGCGTAGAACAAGACTTTCTGACTACGCTGTACAGTTGCGTGAAAAGCAAAAGGTTCGTCGTATCTACGGCGTGCTGGAAAAGCAGTTCCGTAACTATTACAAGAAGGCGGATCGTCAGAAGGGTGCAACAGGTATGAACCTGCTAAGAATCCTTGAGCGTCGGCTTGATAATGTCGTATATCGAATGGGATTCGGTTCTACCCGAGCAGAGTCACGTCAGCTTGTATCGCACAAATCCATCGTGGTTAACGGGACCGTTGTTAATATTCCTTCATACCAGGTAGAAGCCGGTGACGTTGTTGCGATTCGTGAAAAATCACGTAACCAACTTCGAATTCAGGGGGCGTTGACACTTTCTGCGAACCGTTCCCCTGTTCCCTGGGTAGAGGTTAATCCAGAGAAAATGGAAGGCGTATTTAAAGCGGCTCCAGAGCGCGATGAGTTGCCGCAGGAAATTAACGAAAACCTTATTGTTGAGCTTTACTCTAAGTAAACCCGACACGTTTTGAACAGTTATTCATCTTATAGGTGAGAATATGCCACATTCTTCATTAGAGTTTTTGACACCGAAGCACATACAGATCGAGCAGCAATCAATTACGCGCGCCAGTGTCGTACTTGAGCCACTTGAGCGTGGTTTTGGCCATACATTAGGTAATGCACTACGTCGCATTCTGCTTTCTTCCATGCCTGGCTGTGCGATTGTCGAAACAGAAATAGACGGCGTGCTACATGAATACAGCACTCTGGAAGGTGTCCAGGAAGATGTTATTGAGATCCTGCTGAACCTTAAAGGTGTTGCAGTTAAATTGAACTCCAACGACGAAGCTGAAATCACCCTGGATCGAAAAGGCCCGGGCGTTGTTACCGCCGGTGATTTTGAACTCGGTCACGACATTGAGATCGCAAACCCTGAGCACGTCATCGCTAACCTGAACGAAAACGGTCACTTGAGGCTTCGCGCACAGGTAGGTCGAGGACGGGGTTACGAGCCAGCAGATATACGAATTGCTGACGAAGAAGAAAGCCGTATTATTGGTTCATTGTTGTTGGATGCATCTTACAGCCCGGTTCAGCGAGTCTCTTACAAAGTCGATAGCGCTCGTGTTGAGCAGCGAACTGACTTGGATAAGCTGGTCATTGATCTGGAAACCAACGGTACGATTGATCCGGAAGAAGCTATTCGAAGAGCAGCGACAATTCTGCAGCAGCAGGTTTCGGTGTTTGTTGACCTGGAGAGTGAAAACGAGCCAGAAGCGGTTGTAGAGGAAGACGAGATTGACCCAATTTTACTCCGGCCGGTCGATGACCTGGAGTTGACAGTTCGTTCAGCTAACTGCCTGAAAGCGGAAAATATTTATTACATTGGTGACCTTATCCGCAGAACAGAAGTTGAGCTGCTGAAAACACCTAACCTCGGAAAGAAATCCCTGACAGAGATCAAGGATGTTCTTGCTTCACGGGGTTTGTCTCTGGGTATGCGCTTAGAGAACTGGCCGCCATCAAGCCTTCGGGGTGACGATCGAGTTTTAGGCTAAAGAGCCGGGGTCGGAGTAAAAAATCGTTCACCTCACTAGTTGTCAATGAGGTTGATATTGTATCTCCGATACAAACACAGTTATAAATGAGTTTAGTGGTCGAGTTTTTACTCCGACCCCAGTCGTAAGGGAACAAGAAGATGCGCCATAGAAAAAGTGGTAGACAGTTAAATAGGAACAGCTCTCATCGAAAAGCGATGTTTCGCAATATGGCTTGCTCTTTGATTGAGCATGAGGTCATTAGGACTACAGTGCCCAAGGCGAAAGAACTCAGGCGTGTAGCAGAGCCGCTGATTACATTGGCGAAAAGTGATTCAGTTGCCAACAGGCGCCTGGCTTTCTCGCGAATGAGAAGCAAAGCTGCTGTGGGCAAGCTGTTTTCCGAAATCGGACCCAGGTACCTGGAGCGACCGGGCGGTTATACCAGGATTCTCAAGTGCGGTTTTAGGGCAGGTGATGCGGCGCCAATGGCGTTTGTGGAACTCGTTGATCGACCGCTTCCAGATAATGACGACGATTTCGATGATGATGGCCTTTGCCTATAGCCAGTACCTCGTCCTGTCATTTCGACCGAAGTGCAGAAATCTCAAAGCCGGGCTATGCCCGGCTTTGTCGTTTGTAGACCCCAAGACTTTATAAGGAATTGTTACAGTGGTTAGTTCATTCAATCCAACACCCCGTACCCTGATGGGACCTGGTCCCTCGGATGTAAATCCAAGAATCCTAAGTGCGTTAGCAAGACCTACCGTCGGCCACCTGGATCCTGAGTTCATCCGTCTGATGGATGAGATCAAGTCGTTGTTGCAGTTTGCCTTTCAGACAAAAAATGAGTTGACCATTCCAGTCTCAGCACCTGGCTCGGCCGGGATGGAAACCTGTTTTGTAAACCTGATGTCACCGGGTGACAAGGTTGTTGTTTGCGTTAACGGGGTGTTCGGTACCCGAATGGCAGATAACGTTAGACGTCTCGGTGGTCAAGTGATTCTGGTTGAGGATGAATGGGGAACGCCGGTCTCACCGGAGAAACTGAGGGCAACGCTCGAGGAGAATACAGACGCCGGGCTCGTCGCATTTGTGCATGCGGAAACGTCCACTGGAGTCAGGTCTGATGCCAAAGCACTTTGTGCGATCGCCAGGGAGTTTGATTGCCTGTCTATTGTCGACTGTGTAACTTCGCTGGGCGGCATTGAAGTGAAACTTGATGATTGGGGAGTTGACGCTGCGTATAGCGGAACACAGAAGTGTCTTTCCTGTGTACCCGGCCTGTCTCCGATCAGTCTGAGTGAAGCGGCAGTCGCCAGGGTTCAGTCCCGCAAGTCGCCAGTCAGTTCCTGGTTCCTGGATCTCAATCTCGTGATGGGGTACTGGGGCGAAGGCCAGACCCGCGCCTATCATCATACTGCGCCGGTCAATGCACTTTACGGGCTGCACGAGTCCCTGGTGATTCTGGAAGAAGAAGGTCTTGAGAAATCCTGGAAACGACATCAGGATAATCACCTGGCGCTAAGGGCAGGGCTTGAAGCGCTGGGTCTTGAGTTTATTGTGGCGGAGGATTACAGGCTGCCGCAATTGAATACAGTCACTATTCCAGATGGGGTGGATGAAGCTTCAGTTCGGAAACAGCTGTTGAACCATTATAACCTTGAGATAGGTCCTGGTCTGGGCGTGCTTGCTGGAAAAGTATGGCGTATTGGTCTGATGGGTTACGCGAGTAATCCCAGGAATGTCCTTTTCTGTGTTAACGCGCTTGAAAGTGTATTGTCTGGCTGTAACGCCCACATCAACAAGGGTGTGGCGACAGAAGCCGTACAAAAGGCTTATAGTCAGGGAAGCTCTTAATCAAAGATTGCCTGACTATTTCAGGGAATGCTTCAGGAACTGCCCGGTAAACGAATGTTCCATCCGGGCGATTTCTTCCGGCGTACCGGTCGCAATAATCTCACCACCACCCGAGCCGCCTTCGGGTCCAAGGTCAACAACCCAGTCTGCAGTTTTGATAACGTCCAGGTTGTGTTCGATCACAACGATTGTATTTCCATGATCCCTAAGTCGGTGAATGACTTCGAGCAATTGCTCGATATCATGGAAGTGTAATCCTGTTGTTGGCTCATCCAGAATATACAGGGTTTTGCCGGTATCTCTTTTGGAGAGTTCGCGGGCAAGCTTCACTCTCTGTGCTTCACCTCCGGAAAGTGTCGTCGCACTTTGTCCAAGCTTGATGTAACCAAGACCTACGTCGAGTAGGGTCCGCAGGCGTCGTTCGATCATCGGGACTGCACCCAGGAACGTGTGCGCGTCTTCAACCGTTAACTCAAGAACCTGGTGAATATTTTTGCCCTTGTAGAGGATCTCCAGAGTCTCGCGGTTATATCGTTTAGCCTTGCATTCATCGCAGGTGACGTAGACATCGGGCAGAAAATGCATTTCAACTTTAATCAGTCCATCGCCCTGGCATGCCTCGCATCTGCCACCTTTCACGTTGAAGCTGAATCTGCCGGGCTTATATCCCCTTGACCGAGCCTCTTGTGTCGCGGCAAAGAGTTCCCTGATGGGCGTAAAAATCTGTGTGTAAGTCGCGGGATTGGATCGAGGAGTACGGCCGATAGGGCTCTGGTCGATATCCACGACCTTGTCTAGCTGCGCCATGCCGATTATTTCATCATAGGGTGCAACCTGTGGGTTGGTGGCGCCATTGAGTTCTTTTGCTGCAATCGGGTACAGAGTCTGGTTAATCAGGGTGGACTTACCTGAACCTGACACCCCTGTGACACAGGTCATCAGGCCGATGGGAATATTTAGGTCAACATCCTTCAGGTTGTTACCCGATGCCGAACGAAGTGTCAGCACAGCATCCGGGTTATAGATGTGACGTTCTTTTGGCACCTCGATCTTTCGCTTGCCACTAAGAAACTGCCCTGTAATCGATCTTTCTTCCTTCAGGATATCGTCCAGGGTGCCGCTTGCGACAACCTCGCCGCCATGGACCCCAGCGCCAGGGCCAATGTCGATCACAAAATCTGCGTGACGGATGGCTTCTTCGTCGTGTTCAACAATAATGACAGTATTGCCCAGGTCTCGCA
>LWDU01041978.1_pt1 | contig 17114 bp, 11 predicted proteins | sample 727161 | NCBI WGS metagenome assembly LWDU01 (sample SAMN04566230, study PRJNA314399) | hydrothermal vent metagenome | isolation source: deep sea hydrothermal plume seawater | place: Mexico: Gulf of California, Guaymas Basin | collected 2004-07-11
GATCACAACGTGAATTTAACGCTGCTCACTGCAACGATCAGTCCGGAAACATTCTTAGCATTAAGTCATAAGGATATTTTTATGATGAAAGAATTATGGGCGCTAAGGGCCTTCGTTAAGATGCCACGAGCGGCGAAAAAAAGTCTTGAATCAGTGGTTGTGTCAGCAATGAGTGGCGTAAAAAATAAAGCCACAGAATTACAAATAGAAGGTGACTTCAAAACTATTTTAGCGGGAAGTCCAGTGGTTGATAACAACGGCAGGTTAACCGCCTTATTCGAGGATAAGCGCGCCCTTCAAATGGGCCATGATTTTTGGCGTCAAGTCCCTGAAAACACCCAGTTTGCAATTAACACCAAGGCTATTGAGACGTTCTTAAATATGGAAGGGCTTTTATACCCATTAGAAGAAGATCAAGCCCTGTCAGACTCGGGCTTAGAAACGATTTTATCCAAGGCGACAGTTCATTTATCCTGTTGGATGAGCGCCTCTAAAATTGAAGCATTCAAAGGCACTAAAATATTATTTGAGGACGTGATAAAGTCCAAATTTTCTAAACCAGTAGCGTCTCAATTTTAGTCGGTTTGGGAGTCATATGAGTGCAACGGATTTTTTTAATAGTGAGTGTCGTCAATGTCCTCGGTTAGCGGCGTTTTTAGATTCTGTTAAACAAAAACACCCTGATTATTATGTTGTGGGTCTAGCCCCTGGAATGCATGGGGCGAATGCCTCCGGTCGACCTTTTACCGGTGATTATGCCGGTATTTTACTTTATGAGGCGTTGTTTGCGTTTGGTTATAGTAATTATTCAGAAAGTAAAAGCGCCGACGATGGACTGATATTATCTCGGTGTAGAATTACCAATGCAGTAAAATGCCTGCCACCAGATAACAAACCGACGGGTGTTGAAGTTCGACAATGCAATCACTATTTAGCCGCCGAAATTAATGCGCTTTCAGAACAGGTTGTTATTTTGGCTTTGGGCAGTATTGCACATCAAGCGGTATTGCGAGCACTCGCCATATCCTTGCGCCGGGGCGAGTTTTAATCGATTCTTATCATTGCAGTCGTTATAACGTTAATACCAAGCGGTTAACTGTCGAGATGTTTCACCAAGTCTTTAAAAGCATAAAAAAATTACAAAATGACCGAAAGTAATGACGTTGAATCGGGTCAAAATTTTGACATTAAGTCATTCTTAAAAGGCTTAACGCGTCGACCTGGAATTTATAAAATGCTTAATAGCCAAGGTGATATTATTTATATCGGTAAGGCTAAAAATCTTAAAAATAGGGTGTCGAGTTATTTTCGGGCTAAGTCGACCTCACCTAAACAATTGGCAATGGTCAGTAAGGTTTTATCTATTGAGGTCGTCATTACCCATACGGAAGGGGAGGCATTATTACTCGAGAGTCAGTTAATTAAGCGCTATAAACCCCGGTACAATATTTGTTTGCGTGATGATAAGTCTTACCCTTATATTTACATTTCCACAGAGCAGGATTTTCCTCAGATCACCTTTCACCGCGGCGCTAAAAAAAAACCCGGTCAATTTTTTGGACCCTATCCGAGTGCAGGTGCGGTTCGGGAAACCTTGAAAATATTACAGAAAATATTTCCGATTCGGCAGTGCGAAGACTCTTACTATAAAAATAGATCAAGACCTTGTTTACAATACCAGATTGAACGCTGTAGTGCGCCTTGTGTTGGATTGGTAACACAAGCAGATTATCAGCAAGAATTAGCTAAAACCTTGCTTTTCCTCGAAGGGAAAGGGCATGTGTTAATTGATCAATTGATTGTGCAGATGGAACAAGCAGCAGCACAGTTAAATTTTGAAAATGCCGCGCGTATTAGAGATCAAATTGCTTTATTACGCACCGTGCTTGAAAAACATTTTGTTCATGGGGAGAAAGGGGATGTCGATATAGTCGTTTGTGCCACGGAATCCACTTTAGCCTGTGTGCAAGTGCTTTTTATTCGTGGTGGACAGCACATCGGGCATAAAATTTTCTTTCCAAAGATGAATGTTGCAAATACTGAAAGTGAGGTGTTAGAGGCTTTTATAACGCAATTTTATTTAGACAAGAAAGTTCCGTATGAAATATTTTTAAATCATGAGTTGGACCAGCAGGACTTAATCATGGCGGTGTTATCCAAACATGCTAAACATGGGGTGACTATTTCTACACGTCTTCGAGGAGATCGGCTTAAGTGGTTGAAAATGGCGCAAACCAATGTTGAAAATGCGTTGTTAGGGCGGCTCAGTAATAAACAAAGCCTGTTTAATCGTTTTGTAAGTCTTCAAGAAGAACTTGATTTAGAGGAAATTCCTAAACGATTAGAGTGTTTTGATATTAGCCATACTCAAGGGGATCAAACTGTTGCGTCATGTGTGGTCTTTGACCGAGAAGGCCCAGTCAAGTCGGCTTACCGGCGCTTTAATATTGAAGGGATTACCAAAGGTGATGATTGCGCGGCAATTCAGCAAGCCGTATCGAGGCGTTTCAGACGGTTGATTAAAGGGGAGCATGAAGCCCCTGATATTTTATTTATTGATGGGGGGCGAGGTCAGGTCAATGCAGCTGACAAAGCATTGGATGAATTATCAATAAATAATGTTATGATACTGGGCGTATCCAAGGGGGTAGATCGGAAAGCGGGGATGGAAAAAATTATTTGTGTGGGGGAACATCTCCCTTTGGATATTAATTCTAATGCCAGTGCTTTATTACTTATTCAGCATATTCGAGACGAAGCGCACCGGTTCGCGATTACAGGTCATCGTTTACGGCGCGGTAAAGTAAAAAAACAATCCGTTCTGGAGTCTATTGTTGGGCTTGGGCCTAAGCGAAGACAATTATTATTAAAACAGTTTGGAGGGTTGCAAGGTGTTTCAAGCGCTGGGGTGGATGCCTTATGCAGTATTGATGGTATCAGCAATCAATTAGCACAGCGAATTTACGACACATTTCATCAAGATCATGGTTGAATATAATATACCGACATTACTGACGTTTACCCGAATTGGCTTAACATTTCTGATCGTCATTGTTTTTTACATGCCCTGGGAATATGCAAATATTGCTTGTATGGTTCTTTTCGCAATTGCAGGATTTACCGATTGGCTGGATGGGCATTTGGCCAGAAAAATGGGTCAACATACCAGTTTTGGTGCTTTTCTAGATCCAGTTGCTGATAAATTACTGGTTGTTTTAACCTTAGTTATTATTATTGAAACAGAATCGTCTGTTTTTATGACTATACCGGCAGCGATTATTATTGCTCGTGAACTGGTTATTTCAGCCTTGCGTGAATGGATGGCAAGTAGTGGTCAGCGCGATGTAGTGGCGGTTTCTAATTTAGGCAAATGGAAAACCGGTACGCAGATGGTTGCTATCGGCTGTTTGCTCTTTCGAGAAGACCTTTTGTTTTTACCGGTTAGTGCCTTAGGATACTTTTTTCTTTATATTGCTGCGGTCATTACGGTTTGGTCAATGTATCAGTATTTGAGTGCCGTTTTTGGCGTTGGTAAAGCTAATTTAGCTGAAAAGCTTTAATTGTTATTGGGTTAACATTTTTAAACAATGCCCCAGCAGGGGGGCATCGTTTAAAAAAAGGATCTACCAGACTATTTATTTTTTCTTTTGTAGATAGTTATCTATAGCACTAGCCGCACCACGGCCTTCATTAATAGCCCAAACCACAAGCGATTGCCCACGTCTACAATCACCGGCTGCGAAAACGCCTTCAATGTTCGTTGAAAAACGACCGTATTCAGCTTTTATATTTGAACGATTATCGTAGTCTAAATTAATCATGTCGGTAGCGGTGTTTTCAGGACCTAGAAACCCCATCGCTAGAGTGATCAGTTCGGCTTTCCATTCTTTTTCGCTACCGGGTATTTCTGTCATAGTAAATTGACCGTTTTCACCTTGAGTCCATTCAACATTTACGGTACGGACACCGGCTAGATTACCTTTTCCATCATCAATAAATTCTTTACTGAGGATACAGTATTCACGAGGATCCTTGTTATCACGATCTGTGGCTTCTTCATGCCCGTAATCAACACGGAATACCTTAGGCCATTGAGGCCATGGATTATTGTCCGCGCGTGTTTGTGGCGGTTCAGGTAAAAGTTCAAAATTGACCAATGTTTTGCAGCCATGCCGTAAGGAGGTGCCAATACAGTCTGTTCCAGTATCGCCACCGCCAATAACAATGACATTTTTATCTTTGGCGCTGATAAATTGGCTATTTTCAAGGTTACTGTCTAATAGACTTTTGGTGTTACGGGTTAAAAAGTCCATGGCCGAATGGATACCATTAAGTTCCCGTCCAGGGATCGGTAAGTCACGAGGCTTGGTTGCACCTGTAGCCCACAATACGGCATCATTTTCTTTGACCAGGTCACTGGGGTCAATAAACGTCGTAGTATGATTGTTATCAGCCATGATTTGATTGATATGCCCAGAAGGAAAGTCTTCGGGTTTTCCGATATGAGTGTTAGTTAAAAAGGTAACCCCTTCGGCACGTAATTGCTCGATTCTTCGATCAACGACACCCTTTTCTAGTTTCATGTTTGGAATACCATACATTAACAAGCCGCCAATGCGGTCGGCGCGTTCATAAACGGTCACGGTGTGGCCAATACGACGTAATTGTTGAGCGGCAGTAATACCTGCGGGCCCCGAGCCAATGATGGCAACAGTCAGTCCTGTTTCAATGGTTGGGGGAAGTGCTTGAACCCAGTCTTCGTCAAAACCCCGATCAATAATGGAATTTTCAATATTTTTAATGGTGACAGGCGGTTCATTAATACCTAAAACGCAAGAACCTTCACAAGGTGCAGGGCAAACCCGGCCAGTAAATTCAGGAAAATTATTGGTTCGGTGTAAGCGCTCAAGTGCATCTTTCCAGCGCCCTTTATAAACCAAATCATTCCATTCAGGAATAAGGTTATCAACAGGGCAGCCCGTGGATGACTGGCAAAATGGAACGCCACAATCCATACAACGCGCTCCTTGTGTCGTTAGATGCGATTCAGGCGGTGTGGTATAGATTTCTTTGTAATCAGTAAGCCTTTCTTGTGGGTCACGATATGGAATCGTTTGGCGTTGAAATTCTTTGAACCCTGTCGGTTTACCCATTGCTTGTTTCTCCATGTGCATGGCTACTTTGTTGTGCGCGTTCGGCAAGAACACGTTTATAGTCGGTAGGCATGACTTTAATAAATTGAGTTAAGGCTGATGACCAGTTGTCTAGAATTTGTTTGGCAACAGGGGATGCAGTGTTTTCGAAATGTAATGAAATTAGATTCTGTAATTCACTGATATCTTCAGGTTGCTCAACGGTTTCCAGTTCTACCATGCCTGGATTGTAATTTTTTCGGAATTCATTTTGGTTATCCCAAATGTAGGCAATCCCCCCGCTCATGCCGGCTGCAAAATTGCGTCCAGTAGGACCAAGGATAACAACTCGACCACCGGTCATGTATTCACAAGCATGATCACCCACGCCTTCAACAACGGCTTGGGCGCCTGAGTTACGAACACAGAAACGTTCAGCGGCAAGACCTCGTAAGAATGCAGAGCCAGAGGTGGCGCCGTAGAGAACGACATTGCCGACAATAATATTTTCTTCAGCAGCAAAGGAACTGTTTTTAGGTGGGTAAACAATAATTTTACCCCCTGAGAGTCCTTTACCCACATAGTCGTTAGCATCACCTTCAATAGTCATGGTGATACCACCCGCTAAAAATGCGCCAAAACTTTGACCTGCGGAGCCATTAAATTTGAGCTTAATGGTATCAGCAGGTAGCATCTCAGAGCCCCATTGTTTAACCAGATTATGGCTAAGAATAGTTCCTACTGTGCGGTCGGTATTAATAATAGGCATTTCATGATTAACCGGCGTGCCATGAGCCAGAGCGTCTTTGCAGACGGCTAATAATTGATTGTCAATAACCGTGTCAAGACCGTGGTCTTGTGGAATGGTTTTGATGACTTTGACATCAGGATGAGGTTTAGGTGCCATTGTCAATAGACCCGTTAAATCAAGACCATCTGCCTTCCAGTGAGCGATAGCTTCATTGGTTTCAAGGATATCGGTGCGCCCAACCATTTCGTCGATGGATCGGAAACCCAGTTTTGCCATTAACGTACGGGCTTCTTCGGCAACCATAAATAAGTAGTTAACGACGTACTCAGGGTCTCCTTTGAACTTCTTGCGAAGTTCTTTATCTTGTGTCGCAATACCGACAGGGCAGGTATTTAGATGACATTTACGCATCATAATACAACCTAGCGTGATCAGTGGTGCCGTACTAAAGCCAAATTCCTCTGCACCTAATAAAGCGGCAATAACCACATCGCGACCGGTTTTTAAACCACCGTCAGTTTGTAAGGTCACACGAGAGCGCAGATCATTCATGACCAGTGTTTGGTGTGTTTCAGCAATGCCGAGTTCCCAAGGAAGACCCGCATGTTTGATGCTGGTCAGCGGGGATGCGCCAGTACCACCGCCATCACCGGAAATAAGGATATGATCGGCATGGGCTTTAGCAACGCCGGAGGCAATGGTTCCTACGCCGACTTCAGAAACGAGCTTAACGCTGATCCGAGCTGATGGGTTAGCGTTTTTAAGATCAAAAATTAATTGTGCTAAATCTTCAATCGAGTAAATATCATGATGTGGCGGTGGGCTGATTAAGCCAACACCGGGTGTCGAGTGACGCAGCCGAGCAATATAGCTATCAACTTTTCCACCCGGTAATTCACCGCCTTCACCGGGTTTAGCACCTTGTGAGATTTTGATTTGCAGTTCATCCGCATTGGCAAGGTACCACGCAGTGACACCAAAGCGTCCAGAGGCGATTTGTTTAATGGCAGAACGTTTGCTATCTCCATTTGCCATTGGGGTAAAACGTGCACTGTCTTCCCCGCCTTCGCCGGTATTACTTTTACCGCCTAGACGGTTCATAGCGATCGCTAATGACTCATGGCACCGGTACAAAAACGCTTAACAATGTCCTGCGCAGATTCGACTTCATCTAGCGGTATGGAGGTTACGTTTTCTTTAAATTCCAGTAAGCCTTTAATGGTACAGCGTGTTTTAGAGTCACGATTCATATGCTCGGCAAATTGTGCATAAGTTTCATGGTTGTTAGTACGCGCAGCCAGTTGAATGTTGCTGATGGCCTCAGGGTCCCACATGTGTTTTTCACCGTTGGCACGCCAGTGAAATTCACCTTGATTAGGGAGGCTATCTGCGTTTTTGCTACTGTTTTTGGGGTAGCCAATGAGGTGTCTGCGACTTGTTTCTGAGGCGATGACATCGAAATCAACACCTTGGATACGGCTGGCCGTACCTTTAAAACAACGTTCAATAACAGCATCACGTAGACCAATAGCTTCGAAAATCTGACCGCCTTTGTAGCTTTGTAATGTTGATATACCCATTTTAGCCATGACTTTAAGCATGCCTTTACCGACGGCTTTTTGGTAGGTCTTAACAATGGTGTTATCGTCTGCTAAATCATTGTCTAAGAGGCCGTCACGGCGTGCTTGCCATAATGATTCAAAAGCCAGATAAGGATTGATTGCATCGGCGCCAAATCCAATTAATAGGCAGTGGTGATGAACTTCTCTGGCCTCACCGGTTTCAAGAACGAGTCCAATACGTGTTCTTTGCGCTAGGCGTAGCAAATGTTGATGTACGGCACCGGTTGCAAGTAGAGCGGGAAGTGCAATGCGATCAGCACTGACATTTCGGTCCGATAGGATCACTAACTCTGCATTTTCTTCAATCGCTAGTTCTGTTTCAGCGCAAATACGATCAAGTGCTTTTTCAAGGCCTGCGTTTCCTTCAGCTTTAGGCCAAGTAATATCAATAGTTTTGGTACTCCAGCCACGATGATCAATGTTTTGGATGGCTGTTAATTCAGGGTTGCTTAGAATAGGCTGTTCAATGAGTAACCGATGGCAATGTTCTGCGGTGGTCTCAATGAGATTTTTTTCAGGTCCTATAAAGCATCGTAAAGACATGATCGTTTCTTCACGAATTGAGTCGATAGATGGGTTGGTGACCTGCGCGAATAATTGTTTAAAATAGTCATACAACATTCTGGGCTGGTCTGATAGGCAGGCTAAAGCCGAATCATTACCCATGGACCCTAATGGATCACGTTTCTCTCTGACCATGGGAATCAGCATAAACTGCATCGTTTCACTGGTGAAGCCAAAGGCTTGCATTCTGGCCATGAGAGTATCAGGTTCGAAAGACTGATTGTCAGGGTTTATATTGAGATCACTCAGTTGCATGCGATTTTGAGTAAGCCAGTCACCATAAGGACGTTTTGCAGCAAAAGATGATTTGAGTTCTTCATCAGGAATTAAGCGACCTTGTTCAAAATCAACTAAAAACATACGCCCTGGTTGTAATCGGCCCTTGAATTTAACATTTTCAGGTTCAATAGCGACTACACCAACTTCAGAGGCCATAATGACATGATCATCATGGGTCAGATAATAACGGCTAGGACGTAGACCATTGCGGTCAAGAACGGCGCCGATGTATTTGCCATCGGTAAATACGATTGACGCTGGGCCGTCCCACGGCTCCATTAGTGCAGAGTTATATTCATAAAAAGCGCGTTTATCTTCGGACATGGTTTCATGATTTTGCCATGCTTCAGGAACCATCATCATGACTGATTCTTGAAGGGTCCGGCCGCTCATCAATAAGAATTCAAGAACATTATCAAATGTGCCTGAATCGGAACAGTCAGGTTCAACGACGGGTAGTATTTTAGCTAATTCATCATCAAATAAGGCGCTGTTCAGCAGACCTTCTCGAGCGTGCATCCAATTTTGGTTGCCGCGTAAGGTGTTTATTTCACCATTATGACTCATAAAGCGATTGGGTTGAGCGCGGTCCCATGAAGGGAAGGTATTGGTGCTGAAGCGCGAGTGAACCATGGCCAAGTGAGAGGTGAAGTCAGGGTCATTTAAGTCAGGAAAATATTTCATGACTTGTTCAGGCATTAATTGACCCTTATAAATAATGACTTTGGTCGATAAACTACAGACGTAGAACATTGCGCGTTGTTCTAGCGCGTTGTTGTTGCGGATCAGTTTTGTGGACTGCTTTCGGATGAGATAAAGTTGTCGTTCAAAGGCGTCGTCGCTAAAACCTTCAGAGGCGCCGATAAAAAGTTGTTCAATAACCGGTTCTGTTGCCCGTGCAGAAGGACCAATATCTGCAGCGTCGGGGTCCACAGGAACCGGGCGCCATCCAATAAGTGACTGATTTTGCAGGCGTATAAAGTCTTCGACAATGGCTTTGCATTGTTTTCTTTCGTTGGCATCTTGTGGCAAGAAAACCAAACCTGCGGCATAGTGTCCAGGGGCAGGGAGTGTTACAGCTAAGTCTGTTGATGCTACTTTAGTGAAAAAGTCATGCGGTAAGGCGGTCATTATGCCAGCGCCATCACCGGTGTTTGCTTCACAACCACAAGCGCCGCGATGAGTCATAGCCTCAAGTGCAATACCTGCATCTTGAATAATCTTATGTGAGCGATGACCTTTGATGTGGGCAATAAAACCTACGCCACAGCTGTCTTTTTCATTTGCAGGGTCATATAAACCTTGTTTATGAGGTTTCTTATATGTTTTAACGGACATGTTTGTACCACCTAGTTTAATTGCCTAATAGTAATTTCGAGCCCAAACCTGCTGTTTTTATAGAGCAAAGGTTTTCTGGGGTATTGATCTGGAATTTTTTGTTTACTGCAGATCTGGTATAGGCAATACTTGATACACTAAAGAATATAAAGTGTACCGGTAGTGCCAACAATATTACGAAAATTAATACTAAGACATATTTTTATCGTTTAATGTGATGAATGAGATAGAATCTCACGCACTACAAATTAGCCCTGTAATTATAAAAAAAAGAGCATGGTAAAGCAAGGCTAGTGTCGGTGCCTTGCTTTATTTAAAGGCTAGTGTGGCGCAAAAAAGGAATCAAACTGAAGCTTAATTGACTAATTTTAAGAGTATTTATGGATAAACAATTTGATGTCATTGTTGTCGGCGGCGGCATGGTGGGTGCAACCGTGGGTTGTGCGTTAGGAAATACATCGTTAAAAGTGGGCGTTATTGAGCAATCAGTGCCGGCAACTTTTAAGTTAGATCAACCGCATGATTTAAGGATTTCAGCTTTAAGTAAAGCCTCGCAGGCTATTTTTGAATCTTTAGCCGTGTGGCCTGGGATTATTGAACGGCGAGCTTGTCCTTATAAGCGAATGCGTGTTTGGGAGTTAGGTGATGGGCCTGAGTTTAGAAGTCAAGATATTAATCAGCCTGAACTGGGGTTTATTGTTGAGAATAGAGTCACGCAGTTAGCTTTATTCGATCGGTTACAGGATTTTGATAATGTTGAGTTGATCTGTCCCGATAAAATAACCAAAATTGATTACGGTCCTGATTCGACAACGATAGAGTTGGAGAGTGGGCGACGATGTCAAACGCGGCTGTTGGTTGCTGCGGATGGCGGTAATTCAAAAGTCAGGCAAACGGTGGGTTTAGGGGTTAATAGTTGGGATTATGAACAACAGGCTATGGTGCTTTATGTGGCAACAGAGTATGAGCAACAAGACATCACTTGGCAGCGCTTTGTTCCGAGTGGTCCTCAAGCATTTTTGCCGTTAACCGGGCGTTTTGGGTCCGTGGTTTGGTATAACTCGCCTGACGAGGTTCAGCGCCTTAAGGCCTTGCCGAAAACAGTGTTATTGGAAGAATTGATGGCTAGTTTTCCCGAGTGTTTAGGTGCTGTTAGTGAGGTTCTGGGTGTTGCTAGTTTTCCGCTTAAGCGCCAACATGCGCTACGTTATGTCAAGCCTGGGGTTGCGTTGGTGGGGGATGCGGCGCATATGATCAACCCTTTGGCAGGGCAAGGTGTCAATATCGGATTGCTCGATGCAGCCGCGTTAGCGGAAGTTTTGGTCGCAGCTCATTATAACGGGGAGGAAATTAATTCCTTGAACGTGTTAAGGCGTTATGAAAGTTTACGGCGTAATGAAAACTTGAAAATGATGAATGTAATGGAGGTTTTTTACCGGGTGTTTAGTAATCAAGTCCGGCCGTTACAATTATTGCGTAATATTGCTTTAGGGTTTGCCGACCGTTTTTCTCCAGCGCGCTATAGGGTAATGCGTTATGCCATGGGGTTAGAGGGGCGCTTGCCAAAATTAGCAAAAGGTCAGTCCATAATTGACCGGTAAGGGTTAGAACGACTGCATGTTGGGGTGTTTTTTCGTGCGGGCGTGATTTTTTTTGCGCTTGGCTTTTAGGTTTTGTTTTCAGGTTAGAGTAATGAAGTTTCAGTTAAAAAATAATGATGGCGCAGCAAGGCGAGGTGAGTTGCAGTTTGATCGCGGTACTATTCAGACGCCCGCCTTTATGCCTGTGGGAACATACGGGACAGTTAAGGCGCTAACACCGCATGACTTAATCGAGGTGGGTGCTGAAATCATTTTAGGGAATACCTTCCATTTGATGTTAAGGCCAGGGCTGGAGGTCATGAGGAAACACGGTGATTTACACGACTTCATGGCGTGGAATGGACCTATTTTGACTGATTCGGGTGGCTTTCAGGTTTTCAGTTTAGGTGATTTGCGAAAAATTTCGGAGCAGGGCGTGACCTTTAGTTCGCCCGTTAATGGCGATAAGATTTTTATGGGCCCGGAAGAGTCAATGGCCGTTCAGCGGGCGTTAGGGTCTGATATCGTTATGATTTTTGATGAATGCACGCCTTATCCGGTGACGAAAGAGGTGGCTGCGGAATCCATGCAGTTATCGTTGCGGTGGGCGCAGCGTAGTAAGGTGGCGCACGGGGATAGCTTGTCGGCTTTATTTGGCATTGTTCAAGGGGGTATGTTTAGTGATTTACGGGAACAGTCGTTAACCAGTCTCATTGATATAGGCTTTGATGGTTATGCGATTGGCGGGCTTTCAGTGGGGGAACCTAAGCCTGAAATGATGCGAATGTTAGACGCGATTGTCGAGCGGATGCCGGTGCAGAAGCCGCGTTATTTGATGGGTGTGGGTACGCCTGAGGACTTGGTGGAGGGCGTGCGTCGTGGGATCGATATGTTTGATTGCGTGATGCCTACACGTAATGCCAGAAATGGACATTTATTCACCAGCAAAGGTGTTGTTCGGATTCGAAACAGTCGTTATCAGCTTGATAATGGTCCTGTTGACGATGATTGCAAGTGCTATACCTGTCGTCATTTTTCAGTTTCCTATCTCAGGCATTTGCATAAATGTGGTGAACTGTTGGGGTCACGATTAAATACGATTCATAATTTACATTATTACCTTCAGTTAATGAGGGAATTGCGTGAAGCAATCGCGACAGAAGATTTAGAGCAATTTGTAATAAATTTTTATCAACAACAGGGTAAAGTGGTTCCTATTGTGGCATAATGGTATGTTTTTTCTAATCAAACTAATATTTTAAACAGTGGGCATAAGACAATGAGTTTTTTTATTTCTGACGCATCAGCGGTTGGTGAAACCGTGGCAGCTGCAGCAGCTGCAGTAGGAGACGGTCCTGGGTGGCAAGGTTTAGCTTTTCCCTTAGGGATTTTGTTTTTTTTCTATATTTTATTTATTCGACCACAACAAAAGAAAGGTAAAGAGCAAAAGAAAATGATCGGAGCCTTAGCAAAAGGGGCCGAAGTGGTTACCAACGGTGGAATGTTGGGTCGAGTGGTGAGTTTGGATGATAATTTTGTGCAGGTAGATATCGGCAATAATGTTGTTGTGCAAGTACAAAGACAAGCGATTCAAAATTTGATGCCTAAAGGCACCTTTAAAGTTCAAAGCAAGCGATTAAATAATTCATAAGTCGTCTCTTCGAAATATTTCCCCTTAGGTTGAGTATGAGAAGGCTCGGTCTAAGGGTGTTGTTTTTATGAATTCATTTTGTTTTTGGAATTACTATGCAGAACACTTTCCCTCTTTGGAAAAATTTATTTATTGTTATGGTCTTGGGGTTGGGCTTGCTTTATGCGTTACCTAACATCTATGGTGATGACCCTTCGGTACAGATTTCATCAACCCGGACTACGCAACTTACTGACGACCAGCTTAATTTAATTAAAGAAACCTTAACAGCGCAAGGTATTGTTGCAAAGGCGATTGAATTTAATGACGACCAAATACTGGTTCGATTGGAAAGCCTTGATGATCAGATAAAAGCAGCTGATTATTTAAAAAGTGCTTTAGGGCGAGGATTTACGACCGCCCTAAATTTGGCTCCTGCGACACCGTCATGGTTACGAGCTATTGCCGCCGAACCGATGTACTTAGGTTTGGACTTGCGAGGGGGTGTCCATTTTTTGCTTGAGGTCGATATGGATGCGGCAATCAAACAAGCAGAGGAACGTTATGTCGGTGATATTCGAGGGGCATTACGGGCTGAGAAAATTCGCTATGCTTCGATTGCTAAGGTTAATGAGGATGCGGCTAATGCAAAAGCTGTGCTAGGTACTGAGTTTAGAAATCTTAAACTGAGTGATGGTAAAGAGTTATTTGTTATTGAGGCGCGTATTTCGCTGGATGAACAAGAACAAATAAAGAAGTTTGCGTTAGCCCAAAACATGACCACACTGCGAAATCGGGTCAACGAACTGGGTGTTGCTGAGCCGATTGTTCAACAGCAAGGAGATGCACGGATTGTTGTGCAATTGCCAGGGATTCAAGATACCACGAGAGCAAAAGAAATTCTGGGTGCGACGGCGTCATTAGAATTCAGAATGGTTGATGTTAAACATGACGCTCAACGTGCTGCTAAAGGTAAACAACCGATTGGTACACGACTTTATCGTGAGCGTAATGGGCAGCCGATCTTGTTGAAGCGTCAGATTATTGTTACCGGCGATCAAATCGTTGATGCTTCATCAGGGCTTGACCAAAATAACGCAGCGGCTGTCTATATTACCCTAGACGGGATTGGCGCCAAGAAAATGGGACGGACCACGCGTGATAATATTGGTAAACCGATGGCGGTTGTCTATATTGAAAATAAGGTTGAAACGCGTATCAGTAATGGCAAGAAGGTTCGTCATAAGGAAAAAATTGAAGAAGTGATTAATGTGGCCACTATTCAAGGTGTCTTTAGTAAAAGGTTTCAAATTACCGGCTTAGACAGTACCACTGAAGCGCGTAATCTAGCCTTATTGTTGCGGGCAGGTGCATTAGCGGCTCCGATTGAAATAGTGGAAGAAAGAACAGTGGGTCCGAGTTTAGGGCAGGATAATATCGACCAAGGAACATTATCGGTTTTTGTTGGTTTTGTTTTAGTGCTGGTTTTTATGGCCGCCTATTACAAGGTTTTTGGTTTGGTCGCCAATGTGGCATTAGCGTTTAATTTAATTATTATTATCGCGTTATTATCCATGATTCAGGCCACGTTGACATTACCTGGGATTGCGGGGATTGTTTTAACCGTCGGTATGGCGGTGGATGCGAATGTACTGATATTTGAGCGGATACGAGAAGAATTACGAAACGGTAATTCTCCCCAAGCCAGTATCTATGCGGGTTATGAAAAGGCGTTTGGGACTATTTTCGATGCTAATATTACTACCTTGCTGGTGGCATTAGTCCTCTTTGGCTTTGGTACTGGGCCGATTAAGGGTTTTGCAGTCACATTATCGCTTGGAATTATGACTTCTATGTTTACAGCAATTATGGGGACACGGATGATGATTAATTTAATATACGGCAAGCAACGCGTAAAGCGTTTGTCACTGTAGTATTTGAACGTTAAGTAACTTTAATTAAGGCTAGGAACATATTTCATATGGTCATGTTAAAACAAAATTTTGATTTTATAAGTAAACGAAAAATCGCTTTAGTCGGTTCAGGTTTATTACTGCTTATTTCTGCGGCCTCATTGATTGTCAATGGCCTGAAGTTGGGAATTGACTTTACTGGGGGGACATTAATTGAGGTTAGCTATGGTGAAATAGTTGAGCTTGAGAGTATTCGGTCTGCCTTAGAAGCACATGAATTCAGTAATGCGACGGTACAGAATTTCGGAACCGCAAAAGATGTATTGATTCGTATTAAGCCACGCGAAGGTGTAAATCATTCACAAGCCAGTGTTCAGGTCTTGAAGGCAATCAATAGTTCTTCGGAACAAATAGCTGATTTGAGACGGGTCGAGTTTGTCGGTCCTCAAGTCGGGGATGAACTAGCGGAAGACGGTGGATTGGCTTTATTGTATTCGATGTTTGGTATTTTAATTTATGTGGCGTGGCGATTTGAATATAAATTTGCTTTGGGATCAGTGGCCGCATTGATTCATGATGTGGTTATTACACTAGGTTTCTTTTCTGTTTTTGGATTAGAGTTTGATTTGACGGTATTAGCCGCTATCTTAGCCGTTATCGGGTATTCATTGAATGACACGATTGTTGTTTATGACCGGATACGGGAGAACTTTAGGAATCTTAGAAAAGGGACGCCACAGGACATTTTAAATAACTCATTAAATCAGACCTTGAGTCGGACATTAATGACATCGCTTACCACCATACTGGTATTGATTGCTTTGGCCTTGTTGGGGGGTCAAATTATTCATAATTTTGCTATCGCATTATTAGTGGGTGTCTTGACGGGAACGTATTCGTCGATATTTATTGCAAGCCCAGTGGTGTTGGCGCTGGGTGTTCGTAAAGAGGATTTGATGTTACCTGAGAAAGAAGGGCTGGATATTGATACCCGCCCGTAGGTAAATCGTTAGGAATTTAATTTTTTTATTTTGGAGAGATAAATGGCAGTTGAACGTACGTTTTCTATTGTAAAACCCGATGCAGTCGCTAAAAATGTAATCGGAGATATTTACAGTCGTTTTGAAAAAAATGGTCTAAGTATTGTTGCATCAAAAATGTTACATCTGACTAAAGAACAGGCAGAAGGTTTTTATGGGGAGCATAGCGAACGTCCTTTTTTTAATGATCTGGTCTCTTTTATGATTTCAGGGCCTGTGATGATGCAAGTTCTGGAAGGTGAAAATGCGGTATTAAAAAATCGCGAGTTAATGGGTGCAACCAATCCAGCGGAAGCTGATGCCGGTACCATCCGTGCTGATTTTGCAGCAAGTATTGATGAAAATGCGGTACACGGATCAGATGCTACAGAAACTGCCGCAGTAGAAATTGCATTCTTTTTTAATGACGATGAACTCTGTCCTAGAACCCGTTAAAAGGCATACTGATAACCTGCTTGATTTTGATAAGAAGGGGTTAGCCGCGTATTTTGAGAAAATAGGTGAGAAACCCTTTCGAGCAAAGCAATTGCTCAAATGGCTCTATCAGGTGGGAGTGAGTGATTTTGATGAGATGACGGATTTAAGTAAGTCACTTAGAACTTACTTAAAAGAGCATTGTACGGTTACAGTTCCTGAGATCGTTTTAGAGAAAGTAGCCAGTGATGGTACGGTTAAATGGATCTTAAGAATGGCTTGTGGGAACCGTGTTGAAACGGTTTTTATCCCAGAGAAAAAACGCGGCACCCTGTGTATCTCCTCACAAGTAGGGTGTGCGTTAGCCTGCACTTTTTGTTCAACCGCACAGCAAGGGTTTAATCGAAATTTAACAACGGCTGAAATCATTGGTCAATTATGGGTGGCGAAGAATCGGTTGGGGGCTGACTCGAAAATAACGAATGTCGTTATGATGGGTATGGGCGAACCGCTACTCAATTTTGATAATACCGTTAAAGCCGTCAATTTAATGCTCGATGATTGTGCTTATGGGATATCAAAACGGCGCGTAACAGTCAGTACTTCAGGTGTCGTCCCAGCAATGTATAGGTTGTCAGAAGTCTGCGATGTTAGTGTTGCAGTTTCTTTACATGCAGCTAATGATGTGTTGCGTGATGAGTTAGTTCCAATCAACCAGAAATATCCCTTGGAGCAATTAATGGAAGCTTGTCAGGATGTTATTAAACATTCACCGCGAGGTTTTATTACTTTTGAGTATGTCATGCTCGATGGTGTGAATGATACTTTTACCGATGCACGCGCATTAGTCA